>MDTE01028549.1_pt1 | contig 28809 bp, 23 predicted proteins | sample 811231 | NCBI WGS metagenome assembly MDTE01 (sample SAMN05326651, study PRJNA326480) | marine metagenome | isolation source: seawater | place: Indian Ocean: Red Sea | collected 2010 | reverse complement strand
GGTGGCGCGCTCACTGCGATGATGGTGGGTGTATTCCAGATGCACGATATGGAGCCGGGGCCTCTGGTGTTCTTGAACAGTGCTGACCTGGTGTGGGTCGTGTTCGCGGCCATGTTCTTCGCCAATCTCTCCATTTTGCTGATTGGTTTCATGGAAACCAAAACCATCATCAATCTGCTGCGAATTCCGTTTCAGTTCCTGGCGCCAATGATCCTGTTGCTCGCTACCGTCGGCGCTTACGCCGTGCGTGGCCTGGTCATCGACGTCATCGTGATGTTTGTTGCCGGTGTCGCCGGATTCTTCTTGCGTCGCTCGGGCTATTCGGTTGCCGGCATCGTGTTGGGTCTGATCCTCGGAAAAATCGGTGAGCAGACTTTTGCGCAGGCAATGCAGATGCTGAATTTCGAGTTCTCTGGCTTCCTGGATCGTCCCATTGCGTTCGTGCTGCTGATTGCTGATGTGCTGACGCTTGTCGCCAGTGCCTATCGCTCGCTAATCAAAAATTAGTACCTCTGCACGGAGGTACTAGCCATAATCACGGCCGAGCGACAGGCTTGACCAGCGAGCACTGCCGATGGAAGACATCGATACCTGGCTGCACCGGGTCTATGAGGCGGGCGGCGATCGTGACACCTTGGACCGCGTCTACGACGACTGGGCGGAGCGCTACGACCAGCATCTGTGGGGCATCGGCAATCCGTTCACGGCCATCGCAGCAGCTTTCATCAGCCGCCACTTGCAGAGCTTCGATGCCCGCATCCTCGACGCTGGCTGCGGTACCGGGAATGCAGCCCAGCTGCTACATCAGATCGGCTACCGGAACCTGAGTGGTTTTGATCCAAGCCCCGGCATGCTCGAAGTCGCTCGGCGAAAACAGATTTTCCAGCACCTGTTCGAGCATGCACTCGGCGTCGGTGAGACGGTCAGTGACCATTACGATTGCCTGGTCGCGACCGGTGTGCTGACCAGCGGCCACGCACCGCCGGCGGCCTTAGACGACATGTTGGCAATGATTCGCACCGGCGGGCTGCTGGTGTTCTCGGTGTCGCGCCTGGCCGAACAAGAGCTCGGCTTCGCTGCTAAGATGCACCACCTCGACGAGGCCGGCGCATGGCAGCTGGTCGAGCACTCACGGTGGTTTGACGCACATCCATTTCTGAGCACCGAAGCTCCCGTGGAGCTTCGCATCTACGTCTACAGGAAACTGGCATGAAGCTCTACATCAGCGCTGATATCGAGGGCATTGCCGGCATCACACACTGGCATGAAGCCGACAAGAGCCGCGCCGACTACGCTGAGTTTCGCGCCGAAATGACAGCCGAGGTATTGGCGGCATGTCGTGGCGCCGAAGCCGCCGGTGTGAACGAAATCTGGATCAAGGACGCGCATGGGTCGGGACGCAACATCCTGACCGAGCAGTTACCCGCGTCGAGCCGGATTGTTCGCGGCTGGAGTGGACACCCGCTCGACATGGTGCAGCAGCTCGACGAATCCTTTGATGCGGTGATGATGATTGGCTATCACGCCCGCGCCGGCAGTGACGCAAATCCGCTCGCCCACACCCTGACTCTGGATGTCCGCCACATCCTCATCAACGACGAGCCCATGTCCGAGTTCCGTTTGCATGCCAATGTGGCGGCACTGCTCGGTGTGCCGGTGGTGTTCGTCTCCGGGGATGCCGGAATTTGCGAGGAAGTCACGGCGACGAACCCGAACATCGGCTGCGCGGAAATCACTCAGGGATACGGTCCCTCATCGGTCAGCATCGCGCCGTGTGAGGCCCGTCTCCTGATCGAGGCTGGCGCCAAACGGGCCATGGTCTCCGAGCTGCAATCCTGTCTGATTCCAGTTGCGGACCAGTTCAAAGTCGAAATTCACTACAACAAGGCGACCAGCGCCTACCCGGCGAGCTTTTACCCGGGAGCTGGTCAATCGGGCGCACACACCATCAGCTTCGAGACCGACGATTACTTCGAGGTCATGAGACTGATCAAGTTCACCACATGAACCTGCAAAGGCGGTCAGCGGTGAACGTGAATACCGAGGAACTGCGACTTCTTTCGCAGCATAAATGTCATGACTGAGATCCGAGGCCGATTCAACTATCTGGCAGAGTCAGTAGAGACGTCGTTGCTCCGAAACGGCAAAGTGCTGACCCGACGCGATCGAGACGGTAGCGATGCCGGTACCGAAGGTGTGGAAATTGAAGCCTTCACTATGACCATCACTGATGCACGGCAGCTTTGCGGGGACGCGAGCCGAACCTTGAAGCACAATGGCTTTGAACTTCAAGTACGTGCGATGCCAGACTTGGCTCGAGACTTCTTCGATCATCGCCAGGTGATCGAAGGCTATTACCCGGATTGCGAGCAGGCGGTACGAGAGGCCACCGGCACCGCCCATGTCTATGCCTTCGACCACAACATCCGCTCGGCAACCGGCAAGAAGGCGAAGCGGCAAATCGCTGGTGGCCAGCAGGTTCAAGGCCCCGCGCATCTGGTGCATGGAGATTACACGTTGGTCAGTGCGCCACAACGACTTTGCGATCTGGCACGACCCGCCACCGGCAATGACACCCTGAAGGCAGTGCTCGGCGACGGTGAGTCACTGATTGACCCTAAGGTACATGATGCCTTGGTGGAGGCGGATGGACGCTACGCCATCATCAACGTGTGGCGAAGTATTGCCGAGCAGCCGGTAGCCATCGATCCGCTGGCGCTTTGCGATGCCCACACGGTCGCGCCACAGGATCTGGTGGTGTTCGAGATCCACTATGCGGATCGGGTGGGTGAGAACTATTTTGCAAAACACTCTGATCAACATCGCTGGTACACCTACCCTGCGATGACCCAAGATGAGATTTTACTTATCAAGCAGTGGGACTCGGCCGGGCCACTGGCCCGCAGCCAAGGTGCCGAATCAGACCATGCTGACGCCCAAGCGCCTTGCACATTCAGCTTTCACAGTGCATTCGAGGACAAGCAAGCCGCCGAGGACGCACCGGCAAGATGGAGCATCGAGGTTCGGTGCGCGGTGATTTATGAGTAACCCATGCTCGAAAGACCTCACTCGGCGACCTGCCGTCGTAAAGCTCGACCGACGAGAATGATGGTCGACTATCTGGACTACGACACAGCTTGCGGCACGCGTTCGACAACTGCCGGCGGGCACGCCGATATTCATCAGATTCCTTCTCGAATCGAGCGCCTGATTGTCTGACCATGACCGGGCCTCAGCACCCGGCAGCATAGCGAGGTCAGTTATCGGACCCGAGGAAACGATTTACACTCAATGGAACCGCCGTCGACCAGACCTTCGCCGCGGTAGGACGGATCGGTTTCCTGAGGAATGTCACGGTACACGACGTCATCACCCGCCCAATTGGTGGAGAAAGCCGCCCGGCGGGTGCCAAGATGATTTCCCGGCGCACAGTGAAGCGTACGGCAGTTGAACACCAGGGAATCACCCGGACTCATCTCGCAGCTTACAATCTCACACTCGCCGTCGGCCGCCATCTGGTCGAAGTCGAGGACTTCGGGCCGACTGGTCATGAGCTTGTCGTAGTCATCTTCAGGGTCGAAATGCGTTGCGCGGTAGATGGTGTCGAAATTGTTCGAGCCGCGCACGAATCGAAGCGCGGTCTCGAACGGGATCCGGTCGAGCGCCGTCCAGCAGTTGGCAATCTGGGTGCCGTCGAGCGGGTAGTAGGCAATGTCATGATGCCAGGGTGTAGCGCTTTGCTCACAGCCCGCGTTCTTGATGATCAAGAAGTCATAGTAGAAAAAGAGCTTGTCTGTCGCGAGCAACGATCGATACAGATCGGGCGCGTTGGAATCGAAAATGAACGCCTTCAACGGGTCCGTGTGCTGCCACATCAATGTGTCATAGAAGAAAAACCCATCATCGGACGGGTCAGCCTTGATGTTGTAGCTGTTGATGCCAGGCCGCGCGAGCACCTGCTCGATACCCGTCTCGATGGTGTCGAGCCAGTGTTCGGAGAAGGCGTTGCGCAAGCAGACCACGCCGTCGTTGGCAAAGGCTTCGCGCGCGGCATCGCCCACTTCAGTTGGCGACTCTAGATCAAATTCCGCTACGTATCCGAGACTCCAATCGACAGCGCTCAGCGGTTGTATAGCATTCATGCTCAGGACCTCACAACCTCCAGAAGAATTCACAGTTTGTTGTGGCCCACCGCAGCGGTCAATACATGCTCGTCCAGTGAATGCCCCAAAGCCAGCAACTTGGCATGAATGACTGACTTATGGCGCTCGCGGCAGTAACATACAACCAGAATATTAGCGATATGGTTTTTCGGAGCATCTCATGCTGGCATTGGAGGAAGCGGCACAAGGTTTTGCTGCCGCAGGATCCGAGCCGAGGCTCGAGGTACTGCTGACACTGGTGCGCGCAGGCGAACCCGGGCTCGCGGTGGGTGAGATTCAAAAACGCCTCGATTTGCCCGCTTCAACGCTTGCCCACCATTTACGCTTCCTCGCCGCAGGTGGACTCATCGAGCAGAGTAAACGCGGCCGAACAGTCGTCAATCGCGCAGCCTACACTCAGATCCGCGAGCTCGCCGACTACTTGCTGCGTGAATGCTGTGCGGATGCCCCACCATTACATCGTCACGGCAATCACGACACCGGCTCGACCAGCTGACAGCCAACGGACCAAGCATGCAAACACCGCTATCGAAAAAGCTTGCGGCCGAGCTAATTGGCACTGCATTTCTGCTCGCCACCGTGGTCGGCTCCGGCATCATGGCCGAGACCTTATCCGGTGGAAACGCGGCCATCGCCCTGCTCGGCAACACTATTCCCACCGGCGCTATTCTGGTGGTGCTCATCGTGTTGTTTGGACCATTGTCGGGAGCGCACTTCAATCCAGCGGTGACGGTCGCTTTTCTGTTGCGTCGTGAGATCGCGGTTGGTGTAGCCGTGCTGTTCATCATCACCCAGATCATCGGCGGCCTGCTGGGCACCTGGTCCGCACATCTGATGTTCGAGCAAGAGCTCATCCAGGTGTCATCGAAACTACGCACTGGCCCAGCTCAGTGGTTCGCCGAATTGGTCGCGACTTTCGGTCTGCTGATGGCAATCTTCGGCGCGCTTCGATGGCGACCCGAGTTCGTGCCCTACTCGGTTGGGCTCTATATCACCGCCGCCTATTGGTTTACCGCATCGACCAGCTTCGCAAATCCCGCCGTCACCGTTGCGCGAAGCTTTACCGATACCTTCAGCGGTATCACGCCCACACACATGCCTGCATTCGTACTGGCGCAGCTCGCCGGAGCCGTCTTGGCGGTGTTGCTGTTCGGCTGGCTGTTCTCGAAGTCGGAGCAATAATCATGGTACCGATGCTGGCATTCGATCCCGAGGTGTACGCGTCGCGACTCACGTTGGTGCAAGCGCATTTGGACACCCAAGGGCTCGGCGGTGTGTTGTTGTTCGACCCAGAGAACATGTACTGGCTGACCGGCTATCAAACCATTGGTTACTTCACTTTTCAGACCATGTTCGTGCCGGCAAGCGGGAAGCCGGTCGTGGTGTCACGGGTGGTAAACCGCGATCTGGCGCTGGCGCATGACACCATCGATGAGTTCATCGACATTGTCGACACCGCCTCTCCGGTCGATGTCCTGGCGGTCTACCTGAATGACACGGTGCCGGACACCCGACCCATCGGCATCGAAACCCGAGCCTTTTATCTGACCGTTAAAGATCACCGTGCACTCGACACGGCGACAGCTCACGAGCTCCAGGACTGGGGTGGGGTCATCGAGCCGGCACGTATGTGCAAGCTCGATGCGGAGATCGAGTGCATGCGCCATGCGGCCCGTGCCGCCGAGGCTGGATTGAGGGCGGCCATTGACACGGTCGCACCGGGCAAGACCGAGAACGACGTGGCGGCCGCCATGTTCAACGCGACAATCTCGACCGGCAGTGAGTATCTCGGACACCCGCCACTGGTCGTGGCCGGCGAGAGAACGGCGCTTTGCTTTGCCATGTGGCGGCGGCAGGCCATTGCGCGCGATGATGTGGTCGTGCTCGAAGCAGCCGGTTGCGTGGAGCGGTATCACGCCATGCTGTCGCGCCCGGTCGTCGCCGGCACACCCAGCACCCGGCAGCAGGATGCCGCCGATGCGCTCCAGGGCGTGCTCGAAGCGGCCATCGACGCCATCAAGCCGGGACTGAGTGCAGCAGAAGTCGATGATCGTTGTCGGCAGGTGGTGGAAAAACGTGGTCTCGGGAAATTCTTCAAGCATCGATCGGCATACGGCATTGGCATCGGTTTCCCTCCGAACTGGTCCGAGGGTCACATCTATGCGATTCGTCCGGATGATCCGCTGGTGCTGCAGCCAAACATGACTTTTCATGTGATTCCAACGGTGTTCCTCGAAGACTTTGGCATGTGCTTCAGTGATAGTGTGCGGGTGACACAGACGGGCTGTGAGCTGCTCACAACATTTCCACGAAGACTCTATTCGATCGACTGAACGAACAACGCTTGTGCCGGTGCGAACGATGCGCGGCTGACTGCGTTCAGGTTAAGATTTGGACACTTCAAGACTACGCTGAGATCTTTCATGGCCGGACCACTCGAAGGCGTCAGAGTCATTGACCTCACCACCATGATCTCGGGACCACTGGCGACCATGACCCTGGGTGATCAGGGCGCGGACGTCATCAAGGTGGAGAATCCAGCCGGCGGTGACTTGAATCGCTATGTATCGACGCGCCGAAGTGGCATGGCGGCGTCTTTTCTGAACAACAACCGGAACAAGCGTTCACTGCTGATCAATCTCAAGGACCCGCGTGGGGTAGAGGTGTTGAAGAGCCTGGCGCGTACAGCCGATGTGCTGGTGCAGAACTTCAGGCCCGGCGTGGTCGACCGGCTCGGCATCGGTGAATCCGCGATCCGTGAGGTTTCACCGGAAATCATCTATGTCTCCATGTCAGGCTTCGGTCCCTCGGGCCCTTACGCCGCGAAGCCGGTATATGATCCCATAATCCAGGCAGTGTCGGGATTGGCGAGTATCCAGGGTGGCGCCGACAATCGCCGGCCACGCCTGGTCCGTACCATCGTCCCCGACAAGCTGACCGGCATGGTCTGCGCGCAGGCGGTGAGCTCAGCGCTGTTCGCACGCAGCCGCACCGGCAAAGGGCAACATATCGAACTCAACATGCTCGACGCCATCGTGTCTTTTCTATGGGCGTCTGACATGGGCGGCCGCACCCTGGTCGGTGACGAGATTCCGGTTGAACAAGCACAGAGTTATATCGACCTGATTTACGAAACCAAAGACGGCTACATCACCGTGGCGGTCAATTCGGACAAAGAATGGGTCGGGTTATGCAACGCATTCGACCAGCCGGACTGGCTGCAAGACCAGCGCTTCAAGACCGCAACCGGGCGTCACGAAAACATCGACGCGAGGCTCGAGCTGATTCAGTCCGTGCTCGCCACCAATACCTCATCCTATTGGCTGGAACGTCTCGAGGCCGCTGATGTCGGTTGTGCGCCCGTGCTCACACGCGGGCAGATGATCGAGCACCCGCAGATCAAGCAAAACGGCATCATCATCGAGTATGACCATCCTCAGGCGGGCAGGTTGCGTCAGACACGCCCTGCTGCAAAGTTCTCGGACACGACCATCGATCCGCCGAGGGGTGCACCAGAGTTCGGCGCCCACACCGATGAGCTGCTTGCGGAGCTTGGTTTCGAGGAAACAACGATCGCCGACTTCCGATCAGCCGGTGTCGTCGCATGACGGGCACAAGCATGTTCATTTACAAAGCCAGCTGCCACTGTGAGCTGGTTCGCTTCGAGGTTCGGAAGACCCGCCAATCAACGTCTTGATCGACTGCGATTGTTCAATCTGCACCAAGAAGGTCATCTTGCACACAACGGTCGAAGACGACGAGTTCGCCATTCTGCCCGGCGAAGACCATCTCAGCTTGTATCAATTCGGCAGCCGGGTGGCACGTTACATTTTCCGTCCCCGGTGTGGTTGCAGTGCATTTCATCGTTCGCGTGGCAATCCGAATCGCTACTCGGTCAACGCCCGCTTTCGCGACGACCTGGACAAGCTGCTTGCGCGAATCGATGTCTGGTATCTGGACGGTCGCTACCACCCCTATGACCGGAACAGTAAGAACTTCGTTATCTTGCCGTGCCCCTATCTTGCAAATGCCAATCCAGTGTCCGATGCCCTGTTCGACAAATAGAACAGGTCGACGCTACGCCGGACCGGCGACAAAAGCGGTGAGCTCAGTGCGGCAGCCCACCCTCGGCAATTATCCGGTGCATGACTCGGCGTTGTCCGTCGTAATCATCGAGCGCGTAGTGCTGCGTGCAACGGTTGTCCCAGATCGTCAGGGTGTCTGGTTCCCAGCGCAGCCGGAACGAGAACTCCGGACGCTTTGTCAGCACGTACAGAGGTTCGAGAATGGCCAGACTCTCGTCGCGTGTCATGCCTTCGAGCTCCAGAGTGTGCGTCTCGTTGACATAAAGGGCCTGCCGACCGGTTTCATCATGGGTACGGATGACGGGGTGTATCGCCTGTGTGAACCGATGCTCCTTACCCTTGCCATGCATGCCTTCGTAAGTATCCTCGTCGCGTTCGAACAAACCGGCCGAGTAGACCGCGTTCAGCGGTGTAAGCAGCGTTTTCAACCCTGGTGACAGCTGTTCGTAGACGCCATACATGTCGGCAAACAAGGTGTCTCCACCACGCTCCGGTACTTCTCGCGCGTACAAGAACGTTGCCTTCGGGGGCTTCTCCAAGTAAGTGGAATCCGAATGCCAATAGCTCCCAAACGACTCCGTGGAAGTCTCTGTTTTGACGATCGGGGTGATCTCGGGATGCTCCTCGGAAACACCCTCGGAAAACATGTAGCTGATGAGCGGCCCGAAACGACGGGCGAACGCGGCATACTCATCGGGAGTAATCTTCTGGTCACGGAAGAAAACGACCTGATGAGCGAGAAAAGCGTCGTTTATGTCGGAGAAAACCGAGTTGCTGAGCGGCTTTGACAAATCGACACCACGAATCTCGGCGCCCAGTGCAGCAGCTTGCGGAATGACTTCGATACTCATCGCCCGTCCTCGTCAGTCCCAGTTTTCACAGAGGGTAAGAAAGTCCACCGATGATTACTAGGGTCTGACCACACTGGTTTCCGGCGGACTTCACTCAGGTACCGCGATGTATCGTCACATTGTCAGCGGGCAACCCCAGACGCCGGTCCAGCACTCGCACCCGGCTATGAGGTTCGTCGAGATCCAGCTGACAGTAATAGAGGTGACGCCCACCTCCGAAGGTGTCGCGGCCATGCAGCACACGCTGATTGTCGAAAACGACGAAGTCGCCGGGCTGCAATACGACACCAATGCGAAACCCAGGATCGCTGCAAGCCTTCAACCAGCACCGCAGTGCCGCATAGGTCGGCTCGACCAGAGCCTCGTCGATGTCGAGTGGGGCTGCCGAACGCTCGTTGTAACGTACCCCTTGAACTCGTCCTTCGTTGTCGACTGAGATCACCGGGCTTTGGGAGCGCAGATCCATGTTGTCGTGCTCGAAGCGGCGTGAGGCGACGGACACACGGCACAACAGCTCGAAGGCTTCCGGGTCGCTGTTGCGTACATGCTCGGCGACGCTGAACCCGTCGGCCAGCAGTGTCGCACCAGCACCATCCTCGCTCGCGGAAACACATTGGAACGCCAGCATGCCGGGATTGGCATGGCGGTAACACTCATCGGTGTGCAATGGAATACGATGATTGGTATCGGACAGAGTCCGCGCCGGTCCCGGTGAAACTTTCAGATCACTGAACTTGCCGTAGTTGGTCTCACGAATGTACCCGATTCGGCCAGCCATCCGTGCAAACCCCTCTTGCGACGTCGGCACATCGTGGACGAGGGCAAATCCGTAGTCGCGTATGAAGCTGAGCAGCTCATGATGTCCGCGGTCGTCGTGAAAGGTCGCTTCGTAAGTCGTTTGTGGCAACCGGTCTTGCAGACTGTGATTCCAGAGTATCGGCTGATGTCTGCGCCGTAGGCGTTCGGCTTCACTGTAACAATGCTCACGCAGCCAGCTTGCGGCGAATGTAGTCTCATGATCGCCTTGTGCCCAACGGATATGCAGCGCGCCGTTACTCGTCAATGTCAGCGCATTGGGTGTGGGCCTCTCGGGCAGGTCCATCAGATAGGTGAGTTTCTGCCCCACTGCGCGGTTACCGCACTGCGAACACATACAGTTGTCGCGCAGCCACAGGGGATGAAATAGACTTTCATGACCGTCGCACCATTTGAGGACGACGCGTCCATTGTGAAACTCGACCTGCTCGATCGTCGTGTCCGGACTGCTCACTGCCCGCACCTCCGCCCGGGGGTTGGGAGTCGTCAACTTTACTCTAGCCAAACGTTACTCGTGTGTGGGCGAACACGCCAGAGGGTACAACGTGAATAACATCTCGAATTCGGTTTTGGGTTGGCACGGACAGGGCTCTGAGGATTCATCGCCGGGCACCGGCCGTGGCGTCGTCAATGGTCGCGGACTCAGTAGCGCATTGCAGGCTCTTTCGAATGCTACTCTGGGTGAGTGACTGAGGCCGCCACCATCAATCAAAGCCTGCCAAAGCGATGCCCCAACACTGCGGTGCTGAGTTTGTTGCTGGTGCTGTCGATGTTGCTGACGACGGGCCGCATCGCGGCGACTGACGACGCCAGTACATATGACGAAGCCGAGGTGCAGGTTCACATAGAGGCCTTGAAGCGACGGCTGGAGCAGAAGGAAGCCACCATCTCCGAGCTCAAGTCCCAGCTCGAGTCATTGCAAGCGACACTGAATTCGCGTCGACAACAAGCGCAGGCCATGGCCGAACCTGAAGCCGAACAGCTGTTCTCGAAACCTGTTCAGAAATGGCTGCTTGTCGGTGTCTTGTCGATGGTGGTGTTGTCCGTAATCGTGACGACAATGTTCCTTTGGCGAAGACGTGCACTGGGCCAGCTTCAGCCAAGAACATGCACTGACGAGCCGGCGACCAATGACCGGCGCTGGTTTTCTCGTCATGGCGATCGAATGTGGTTGCCGGGTGGGAGCAGTATTGCGTTCACCACGGCGCTGGCGGTGCTCTATATTCCGACTGGGCTGGTGCGCGGCATGATGATTTCGCTGCTGCCACTGCTGGTGCTGGACATGCTGGGCACGGCGCAGCGTGTAAGTGTGCTGTACCTGGGCGTCGGGGTCGGCGGCATCGTGGTCGCGTTACTGCTGCCTAAACTGATTCGCTCGTTTGGCGACCGCCGGGTGTTTCAACTCGGCGGTGCCATGATTGTGGTATCGATGTGTGTGTTGACGGTCGCAAAACCCGCCTGGTTGCTGGCCGGCATGTTGTTGCATGTGTTCGGCGTGGCGTGTCTGGAAATGTCCCTGGTGCTGTTCTTGCTGACGGCGCTCAAACGCGAGCACTACAAGTATTTCGAAGGCATGCGTGTGGCCTGTGCGGCATCGGGGTTCGTGGTCGGTCCCGTGCTCTCGATCGGTCTTTATGACCATGTGTCGCCAGTGGCGCCGTTCATGCTGACGCTGGTGTTCGCCTTGATTGCGCTCGCCTACGCCCGCCGGTTAGGGCTTGGTGAGCGGGTGACAGCAGACGCACCCATGGGCTCGAACCCGTTCACGTATATGAAACGATTCCTGGCACAGCCGCGTCTGGTTCTGGCGTGGTCGCTGTCTTTGTGCCGGTACACCTGGTGGGTGATGTTCTTCATTTATGTGCCCATTTATGCGTCGTCCTCGGGTTTGGGTGGGTTCGTGGGCGGCATCATTGTTTCGGTGGGAACGGCGGCGACCATATTTGCACCCGCCTGGGGCCGGCTGGGTCGCAGAATTGGCTTGCGTCAGCTCTACACCATTGGTTTCGCCAGTACCGGTGTGGCAAGTGTGGTGGCTTTTGCGACGGCCGGTTTTCCGGCGGTCTGTGCGGTGGTGCTGGTGGTCTCAGCTGTCCTCGCCTCCCTACCGGACGGCGCCAGTCATATTCCATTCTACCGCGCGGCACGCTCCCGGGAGCGTGCGGAAATGAGCGGCGTTTATGCGACTCACCGGGAGACGGGTCAATTGCTCCCACCGGGCCTGTTCTCTCTGCTGCTGAAGTTCATGCCGCTGCCAGCGGTGTTCATCAGCGGCGGCTTGATGATGCTGGTGATGACCACTTACTGCCGCTATCTACCACGCCGAATGTAGTCCACCTCAAGCCCAACCGAGAGCAAAAGTTACTCCTTTGTAACTGTGCTGTAGCCGGTCTGTACCTCATGTTCATTAACATCGCTCAGCCAGTCACCAAAGTCAGGACCGAAAATCGACTCTAGCCAGGCCTGGTGTTCGGCTCGAGAATCGGTCACCGTACCCCCGAACTCGCAACATCAAGCCCATGTCAGCGCCGCGCGAACAACACAAGGAACGGCTCAAGACGCTGCTCAACCCCAGGCACATCGCGTTTGTCGGTGGCCGGCAGATGGGGCGCTGCATCGAGATGTGCCGAAGCGCCGGGTTCACGGGCGACATCTATGTCGTCAATCCGAAGTACGCTGACATTGCCGGTATAGCATGCGTCCAATCACTGACAGACCTGCCAGTGGTCCCTGACGCCAGCTTCATCGGTCTGTCCCCGGCCGGCTCGATAGAAGCTATCGCCGAGCTCGCTTCACTAGATGCGCCAGGCGCTGTCGCCCATGCCGCGGGCTTCGGCGAGCTCGGTGAGGACTTTCGTCATCTCGAGGATGACCTGGTCGCGGCTGCCGGCAACACCGTGGTTCTCGGTCCCAACACCATGGGTCTGTTGAACAACTTCGACGGCGTGGCCCTATGGGGCGACAAGAATCACTGTGAACGCGTTGCGGGCAATGGTGTCGCTCTCATATCCCAAAGCGGCGCGTTTCTGTTTGGCGTCATCAATGTCGAACAAGCCTATCCACTCGGGCTCGGCATCAGCATCGGCAATCAAGTGATGGTCGATATCGCGCTCGCCATCGAGGCCGCATTGGACGACACCCGCGTGGGTGTTATCGGTTTGTACATTGAGGGTTTGCGTGACGGCCCCGGTCTTGGTGCTGCCTTGTGCCGCGCTTTGGAAAAGGACGTTCCCATTGTGCTGCTGCGCGGCGGTGGTACACCAGCGGCGGCCATTGCTTCTGCGAGTCACACGGGTACGCTCGCGGTGCCTAATGATTTCTGGAATGCCCTGGTCGACCGCTATGCGCTGATCGAAGTCGACACGCCCAAGGCCCTCATCGAGACCACAAAGATGCTGGCGGTTTGCGGGGTTCCTGACGATCCTCGGACGTTTTTTGTCACCTACTCCGGTGGTGCATGCACTCTGATCGCCGAGCAGGCTCCGGCGCGCGACATCGAGCTCACCACCATCACCGATGCGAATCGAGCCGCCGTAGTCGACACCCTGCCACCCAACATTCACATCACTAACCCGTTCGACCTGAATCTGCCCTGGCGGTCGCACAGTAAAGTGAGTCTTCAGGATGCGGCGTCGATTTCACACTGCCTGTCCGATCTGACCCGTGGAGAGACGGGCTGCATCACGATGTTACTCGATGTACCGCGTGCCGGTGACGGACAAGACGAGCCCTGGCTGCCGAGTATCACGGCAATGGTCGATGTCGCCCGACAAACCGGGCTGCCGTGTATCGCAGCCGGACTATTGCCCGAAGGCATCCCTGTTGCTCAGCGTTTTGAGTTACTGGACGGCGGAGTCGCGCCCATGATGGGGATGGGGGAAACCCTCGATGCGATCGCGTCCGCTTCGCGTTACCGGCGCCAGCGAGAAGTCCTCACTCAGACAGCATTTCCACAACCTTTGTTGGCACCCGCCAATCCGGTTAACCCAGTCATGCTCGATGAGGCAGCCAGCAAAGCCCGCCTCGAGTGCGCTCAACTGTCCATGCCCTCACGCTGGACGGGGCCACCTGATCAAGCCACAGCGGCCGCAACCGAGCTTGGGTTTCCAGTGGCGGTAAAGATGCTAAGCAGCACCGTTGCACACAAGGCAAAAGCAGGCGGCGTGGTACTCAACATCATCGACGGCAATGCCGTACAACAGGCGCTGGCAAACATTCGCACCGCGATCGCCTCGACAGGCATTACTCTCGAATCGGTACTGGTCGAGCGCATGGTCGCGAACCCGAGATTCGAGCTGATCATCGGCATCAAGCGCCACCCATCGCTCGGGCTCGCACTGTTGGTCGGTCGAGGCGGCATCGAGGTGGAGCAACACACTTGTTACGCGCTGGTGTTGCTGCCAGCATCCGATCGCGAGGTCGAAAATGCTCTGGCCCGCATCGACCCCGGGTTGAGCAAACCTGCTCGAAGCAGAGTGCTCGGTGCGGTACGCGCGGTGGTCGAGTTTGCGCTCGACAACAAACACGCGCTCGAAGAACTCGACATCAATCCATTGATCGTCACCGAAGATGACACCGTGGTAGCCGTCGATGCGCTGGTGGTGATAGCAGACAACGACCTTTGAGCGCGTGGCAGTTTCCATGATAAAGACACTGCTCAAAATGTGCTGATTGCGGGAGAAGATGATGACGGACTTCAGTTGGGAGAGCGCACGCGCGGAGCTCGCGGCTCGCCGTGAACGGGCCACACGTCACGGCGGTGAGGCCGCGGTCGCACGTCAGCACGCGGCTGGACGACGAACGGCGAGAGAACGAATCGATGAGCTTGCGGATCCGGGTACGTTCAAGGAAATCGGTACGCTTGCCATCGATCAAAGCTACGACGCGGACGGTAATCCGCTGGAGCCGACATCGACGTCTTACATAACCGGACTCGCGGAAGTCGATGGCCGCTCAGTCGTTCTGGGGGCGGATGATTTCACCGTCAGCGGTGGCTACACCGTCAACCTGGATCGCTTCAAGGGACACTTCAAGGGATTTGCGGAAGAATTTGCGCACGAGTATCGAATTCCTCTGCTGGTCAATGTCGAAGGCGTGGGCGGCGGCGTCAACATTCAGCAAAGCAAAGGTTACTCGATTATTCCGAGCTCCATGAGCTTCGGCACCGGCTTTGCAATCCTCAATGAAGTGCCGGTACTGGCTGCCGGTATGGGTGCCTGCGCAGGCGGCCACGGCGCACGCTTGATGATGAGTCACTTTTCCGTGATGACGCGCGATACGGCGTGTGTGTTCTCTGGCGGACCGCCGGTGGTCGAACGCGCGCTCGGCCACAAAGTGAGCAAATTCGAGCTTGGCGGTGCGGACGTACACACCAAAGTCTCGGGCATGATCGACAACGCCGCGGACGACGAAACCGATGCCAACGATCAACTTCGGCGGGTGTTGAGTTATCTACCGCAGAATGTGTGGGAGATGCCGCCGGTAATGGCGAGCGACGATCCAGTCGACCGGCCCGGCGATCACTTGTACAAAGTCGTTCCTGAGAACCGGCGGCGGGTCTACGACGTTCACAAAGTCTTGAAGGTGATCGTCGACGAGGGCTCTTTCTTCGAGATCGGGCCGGATTGGGGCAAGGCGCTGGTCACGGGGCTTGCGCGTTTTGGCGGCTATCCGGTCGGTGTGCTGGCAAACAATCCCATGCACTTGGGCGGCGCCATGGACGGCAATGCCTCCGACAAGCAAACCCGCTTCGTGCGACTGTGCGACACCTTCAATATCCCGATGGTGTTTCTGGTCGACACACCAGGCTTTCTGATCGGCACCGAGGCCGAGAAAGCCGCAACGCTCCGGCGCGGTCTACGCGCTGCGCAAACCCTTATGTATGCGCGCTCGCCTTTGGTGACAGTGCACATGAGAAAGGCCTTTGGATTGGCGGCTGTCGCGACCGCGAATGCCGACAAGTTGTGCTTGCGGCTCGCCTGGCCGTCCGGAGAGTTTGGAGACATGCCGGTCGAGGGAGGTGTTGCTGCGGCCTTTCGTCGTGAGATCGAGGCTGCTGACGATCCGGTTGCCTTCGAACGCAAGGTCGAAGCCGAGCTGTTGGATGCGTGCTCTCCGTGGAAGACCGCGGAAGCGTTCGCGGTTGAAGAAATGATCGATCCGAGTGAGACGCGTAGCGTGATCTGTCAGTTCATCAAAGCAGCACAAGGTAGGATTCGAACCACGCTTGGGCCAACGCACCCTTACATTGTGTAGATGGCGACCTAGAGAGGCATTGTCGGGTCAGCGTTTACGGCCGCGCAGATGGCAACCATCTGGGAAGTTCTTGCTACGACAAAGCTCCGTCGGATGCTTGCTCTACCGTGTTGGCACTAGTTGCTCAGGTGAGGTCGACATAGAAAGGGCTCTGCACACCTTCGAATTGTTCGATCACTGCACGCGGGCCGCGCACGGCGTAGTCGAATTCGTCATCTGCATTCAAACGGAGATTGTCGATGACGCTCATTGGAATGACGCCGAGATCGTAGAGGCTGATCGCCAGGCAGCCCAACTCCCGAAAGCGATGCGCCAGTGCGAGCATCATCTGCTCGAGCTGGTCGTTGGAGCAGCCTTGCTGAGACACGGCCTGGATCATGCCGGAAGGCTTCAACACTCTGTCGTTGACGATCAAGGGCGTGATGGCGTAGCTGACGCACGCCTTTGCTCCATTGTCGAAACCGACCCACAACATGACACCGTCGTCCTGCTCAGCGGACAGATAGTGACCTTGGAAGCTCTTGTCGAGCGCGAAGCCGACGTCGTAGTGGTCGCGGATGTGGGCATCGAACGCAGACAGGCTGGGGATGTCGATGGGGCCTGCGGCTTCGCTTTCTACATGGTGCTGCCAGCCGTCGCCGGTGGAGGTAACGCGGGTGACAGACAGAGGCATAGTCACATCCGGCGGCGGGTCACGATCGACGCGCACACCATAATTGGCTGAGCGGTGGAAACGTGTGACGCCAAAGTCGGCCATCTTGTCGAAGGTTGATTGCACGGTTGGTGAGCCCGCCATACCCCGGTGGAACGCTGAAAACAGCAAATCGGCGCCACGGCTTTCGAACGCGACTTCATTAATGCCCTCCAACACCCATTGGCCGATGCCGCGTCGTCGATGCGTCGATGCGACAGTGAAAGCACTGACGTAATAGCCTGTGAAAACATCACCCCGGCAGTAAACCGTCCTGCCCATGGCAATCTCGAAGCCGACCGGGGTATCCCTCTCATCACAGACGACGATGGCGAACCAGTCATCACCCGACAGCATGTGTTGCAGGTGATGGGTGTCCAGATTGATACGCAGCTGGTCAACATAGTCGTGCGCCCAGGCGTCGGTCGTCAGTGTCGCCAGCGTTGCGATGTCGAAATCCTCTACCTCCGTCAAAAGATAGCGGCGCAAGTTTTGTCGTTCGCCCAAGGGGGTTAATGGCATGAGCAGATCCTCAGCAATCATCCGAGACGAGATAGTCGCCGACCTCGGCATCGTAAGTTTGGACAGAGCGCCAGGATTCGCGCAACGGGGCCTTCTGCACTTTGTCGGTTTCGGTGTGGGGCAAAGCATCGACGAACTCGATGAATCGCGGTACAGCATAGCGTGGCAGCCTGCCGTCAGCCCACTCGAGCAATTGTTTCGGTGTGAGCGTGCTGCCGCGCTTGATTTCCAACACGGCCTTTACTTCTTCTTCAGTGTACTCGCTCGGCACGCCAACCACAGCCACTTCGACGACGTCTTCGTGCCGGTCCAAAACTTCTTCCACCTCGTAGGCGGATATGTTTTCACCACGTCGTCGTATGGAATCTTTCATGCGGCCGATGAAATGCAAATGACCGTCCTCGTCCATGAATCCCAAATCACCGGTGTGGTGCCAGAGATTGCGCCAGGTTTCCAGGGTCGCGCCCGGGTCGCGGTAGTAACCACTCATCAAAGTACAGGGTCGCTTGGAGCGGACCAGAATTTCCCCGGCAACACCCTCCGGTTGTTCGTTGTCGAGCTCATCTCCAATGCGAACCTCGTAGTAGCGGCAGGGTTTGCCCTGGGTGCCATCGATGTAGGCGTGCTCGGGTGATTGCCAAAACACCATGGAGAATTCTGTGCCGCCAAATGCAGTCACGACCCGAACGCCAAAACGCTTTTCGAATTCTGGCCAGAAAGAAGGGATCGGCGCCATAAGCACGACTCGCAGCGGATTGTCCGCGTCGTCTTGGCGAGGTTCACGATTGAACAAGAAGGTCGCGACGGCGCCCATGAAGGTTGTGATGGTGGCCTGATGCTCGCGGATCTCGTCCCAGTATCGAGAGGCGCTGAAGCGCGGCACGATAACCGCACGCGCGTTGCAGTGAAGCGCACACAGGTAAGTCGCGAGCGAGGCGTCGACATGGTAGAGCGGATAGGGGGTGTAGAACACATCCTCTTCCACCAGTTGCCAGTGCTCGATGTAGAGCGCTGCGAACGTGAGCGCGTAACGATGACTGAGCTCGACAGCTTTGGAAGGGCCGGTCGTGCCCGAAGTGAACATCAACATGGCGGGGTCGGAGAAATGTACATGCACCGCGGGCGGAGCCTGTTCGCAGCTCGCCACCTCGGTCAAGGCGACACATTCGAACGACTTTAACGAATCAAGTCGCTCGAAGGTGTCATCGACAGCACGCACGATGATTGTTTCGAGATACTGCAGCTTGTCTATGATCCCGGCGATGGCGCTTTGAAAGCCTTCATCGAGCACCAGCACCCGCGCGGCCGTGAGATTGATCAGTCTCGCCAGCGCATCACCAGTGAACTGGTAGTTGAGCGGTGCGTGAATGGCGCCGAGCTTGGCCAGCGCCATCCAGTTGATGACCATGTCCGCACAGTTAGGCAGCAGCTGACAGACTGCGTCACCCTTGCTGACACCCAGCTTTGCCAATCCAGCCGCTGTAAAGGCGGCGCGCTGCTCCATGTCGCCATAAGACAGTGTCAGCTCCGGGGTGGTGAGCAAAGTGCGATTCGGGTTGATGAGCGCCAGCTCGCGCAAGCGCTCACCAATCGTCTCCGGATGGTCACGCGCCAGCGCCTCGACGGTGGTCACAGCCGACTCCGGCCGGGGCGCCTCAGGTGCTGCGTCTGACATCCCCCCTCTCCCATGTCCGGTCGTCGAGCGTCCGTGGCAGATCGGTTTTCGACACTTTCTCGGACACTGACACCGGCAGCGAAGTCACAAAGCGTATGTAGCGCGGCACCATGAACTGAACCGCATTTCGGGCAACATGTTCGCAGATTGCTTCGGGTTGTACGGTATACCCCGATCTAGCTTGCACATAAAGCAGGATGTCCTCGTCACCGAGTTCCGATGGCACACCCACCGCAGCCGAAATGACCACGTCCGGGTGACTGTCGACAATGGCCTGCAGCTCTTCCGCCGAAATGTTCTCTCCTTTGACCCGCACACAATCCTTCATGCGGCCATGAAAATAGAGATTGCCATCCGCATCCATGGAGCCCAAGTCGCCACTGTGGAACCAGAAATTTCGAAACCGTTCCAGAGTGATGTCGGGGTGGTTCAAATAACCGCTCATGAGTGCAAACGGCTCTGTGCTTCGTATGGCGATCTCGCCGCGAGTACCAGGCGGAACCACCTGGTCGAGCGGGTCCAGAATCGCGATGTCCATGCTGGGCAGCGCCCGGCCCGCAGCACCTCTGACACTCGCACCGGAGCGGCTGACGGTGCAGGCGAGACACTCCGACATACCAAAGCTCTCGAGTACCTCGACTCCGGTTTTGCGCTCCCACTCGCCCCATAACGCTTCGCTGCACCCAGCACCGAATGCAATTCGCAACGAATGCTCGTCTGGCGGATCACCGACGCGGTTGATGATGGCGAGAATGGTGCCGACGTACAGAAAGCTGGTCGCTGCGAACTCGACGACGGTATCCCAGAACTGGGATGCCGAGAATCGTTCGGTGATGACGCAGCTGCAACCGGTATGCAGAAACGCGCCGATCAGACCTTGTGCATCGGCATGAAACAGCCGGGTCGTGTAGAGGAAGTTGTCATGCTCGGTCAAACCCGCGCCCTCACCCCAGCGGTGACCCACAAACACTTCATAAGCATGCGACAGCACCACACCTTTGGACACCCCGGTGGTACCTGACGTGAACAAGATTCGACACGGATCGCTCGGCTGGAGCGCAACCTGCGGACGCTCTGACCAGGCACGCTGGTCGGCACACAGTTGCTCGAGCGAGGTGTCTTTTACGATCACGGTCTGACTCGTGTCGAAGCCGCACTCAAGCAAATTCGATACGTAGGGCGGGTCGACCATGATGGCAGCGGGCGCCGCCACCTCGAGCATTTGCTTGAGCACGGCCCCCTTCTGGTCACCGTTCAGCGATACTTCCACCAGCCCGGCGCATGACAGCGCATAACGCAGAATCACGAACTCGAGGTGATTGCCGAGCATCAAGCCGAGGTGAGTTCCCGGTTCGAATTGAGCGGCGAGCTTGTGCGCCGTCGCCGAAACCCGAGACAAGAAAGTGCCATAGTCGAGCTCACGGCCGGTCCAGGACTCGACCATCCAGCGACGCTCGAGGCCGAACACCGCCGATTGGTCCAACAGCACCGGTACGGTTCTCTGCTCGAGTGGCGCGAGTGGCACGCTGTCTGTCATCGGGCAAACCCACTTGAAGGTGAGACTCACCCACCTTAGGGTGGCGTTCGAGTCATCGTCAATGGGAGACTCGCGATGAGAAACACCAGGTTTCCTGAGTCTGGACGAAGCTGGGCAGAGATTCGAGATGAAATGCTGCGCGAACGCGATGGTGATCTCGAATGGGCGACGAGAAAGAGCTTCAAGCCTGCGTACTACGCGGGCGACGAGCTGGTCGCCATCGCCAATGAAGCCTACCAGCTCTACATAACCGACAACGCGCTGTACGCGCACTCCGCGTTCCCGAGTCTCGCGCGCTACGAGCGGGACGTGATGGCGATGTTGCATGAGATGTTGAACGCCCCCGTGGACGCAGGCGGCGCACTCACCACCGGCGGCACAGAAAGCAATTTCATGGCCGTCAAGACGGCACGCGACTGGGCGCGCTCCACCAAGCCTCAGATCTCGAGTCCGAACATGGTGGTGCCGAGAACGGCACACCCCTCATTCGACAAGGCCGCGGGCATGCTTGGCATTGAAGTGAGACGAGCCGCCGGCAGCATTGAGTTCAAGGCTGATGTGGAGGCGATGGCAGCTCTGGTCGACGACGACACCATGATGATCGTGGCCTCCGCGCCCCCTTATCCGTACGGCGAAACCGATCCGGTGCAAGCTATCTCTGGTGTCGCAAAAGAGGCGGACTTGTGGCTGCACGTCGACGGTTGCCTGGGAGGCTTCATACTGCCGTTCGCACGCGAATTCGATGACAGCATTCCCGATTTCGACTTCACCATCGATGCAGTCAGCTCCATGTCTGCGGATCTGCACAAATATGGTTACGCGGCGAAGGGGATCTCTGCGCTGGTCTTGCGCGACGCCGAGCTTGAGCAATATCAACACGTGAGCTTCGATGACTGGCCGTCCGGCCTCTATTCGACACCTGGTGTCGCAGGCTCACGCTCAGGCGGCGCTCTCGCCTCAGCATGGGCGGTGATGAACCATCTGGGCTGGCAAGGCTACAGAGAAATAGTACGCGCTCATCTCGACATTCGTACTCAGTTCATTGACACAATTGAGGCTGCCAAGGGCTTCTATGTGGTGGCCCAACCACACGCCTACAACTTTGCCTTCGCATCCACTGAGATCGATATGTTTGCGGTAGCTGATGGTCTGGGAGAGCGTGGCTGGACGTTAGCCCGATCCAATGAGCCGGCGTCGGTTCAGCTCATGATCAACCGCATCCACGAAGATGTGGCGGAAGAATTCGCCGCTGATTTGGGAGCCGTTGCCGAGGCTGTTAGGACCGGCCAAATTGTCGCCAGTGACAGCCCTGCAATTTATGCAACTTGAAAATTAGGTCGGTCCAAGGGCCGTTCGCTGCCTGATGCGCCATGGATTTTACGCCAGACGGCTGACTTCAGCCCGTTGCACACTTAACGTCTCGTCACCAAAAATCGTTGAACCACGGTCGATCTAGCGTTAGGGTTGCGGCAAGCTAAGTCGAGATTGTAGGAATTCGGGTCCCGGCAAGAGCTGCTCAACACTTGAAAGGAGAACAGGATGAGTGACGAGAAAAACAAGAGTGGGGGCCACCAAAGCCCCGAAGTCAGTCGTATTCAAGACATGTTCAAGACCGGCGGACTGAACCGCCGTGAGTTCATGCAGGGCCTGATGGCAACCGGGCTTTCCGTGACTGCCGCTGGCGTGCTGGTAGCAGGCACACCCGATGCGCTCGCAATGACACCGAAGAAAGGTGGCAAAATCACCTTTGGCTGGGACCAACACGGTCCTGCCGACACACTGGACCCGGGGCTGTTTACCTCGACCATCGACTACGCTCGCGGCCGTGCGCACTTCAACAACTTGTTGCAGTTCAATGACGACACGACCATGCGTGGCGAGCTGGCGGAGGAGTGGAGCAGCAACGCCAACGCCACCGAGTTCACTTTCAAGCTTCGTAAAGGCGTCAAATGGCACGACGGCACCGACTTCAACGCCGATGACGTCGTCTACAGCATGAATCGTCACATCGGTGAAAACGCTGTCTCCAAGGCCAAGGGCCTGGTGAGCATGATTACCGAGTGGAAGAAGGTTGACTCACACACCGTCAAGGCGATCCTGTCCAGCCCGAACTCGGATTTGCCACAGATTCTCGGCACCTTCCACTTCAAGATCATCCAGAATGGCGGTGCAGAGAAAGACGGCTACTGGCAGTTGCCGGTTGGCACCGGTCCATACAAGACCATCGAGTTCACGCCTGGCGTGCGCTCGCGTCACGTACGCAACGATGACTACTGGCGTGAGGGCGCAAACCTCGACGAGCTCGAGATCTTCGCCATCACCGACAATACCTCGCGGGTCAACGCGCTCATCTCGGGTGATATCGACATCATGGGCAACCTGGATCCGAAAGCCATCAAGCAGGTCGAGGCATCGCCCGGCGTCGAGGTGTTCGGGGTCGAGTCAGGAGCCACAACGCACATAGGTGCAATGCTTGACCGTGAGCCCACCAACAACCACGATTTCGTGACCGGTCTCAAGTTCCTGCAGCCGCGCGAGCGTCTCGTGCGTTCGGTGCTGAAGGGACAGGGCGGCATAGGCAACGACCACACCATTGGCCCGTCCTACTCCGACCATTGCTTTGACCTGCCGATTCGCCCCCACGATCCGGACCAAGCCGCGTTTCACCTCAAGAAATCCGGTGTCACCAGCGCGGTGCTGCACACGGCGGAAGTCGGCCTGGGCGCGGTGGACATGTGTCTGGTGCTTCAAGCCGAGGCCGCGAAGGTTGGCTTCGACCTTAAGGTCAAGCGTGTTCCGGGGGACGGCTACTGGGGTACCACATGGATGAACCAACCTTTGAGTGTCACGTCCTGGAACATGCGTCCGACTGCCAACGTCATGATGAGTCTCATGTACAAGTCTGACGCGCCGTGGAACGAGTGCAAGTTCAAAAGCGAGAGGTTCGACGAACTGCTTCTCGAGGTTCGTGGTGTGACCGACAAGAGTCTGCGTCAAGAGATGTACTGCGAGATGCAGACATTGGTCCACAACGACGGCGGCAACCTGATGCCCTTCCATCGTAACTACGTGGATGCGATCTCCAGCAAGGTGAAGGGTATTCCGAAAGTGCCGCTCGCCGCTGTCGGTGGTTGCGAGTTCCCGGAGTTCGTCTGGCTCGATTCGTAATCGACACGACTGTTGTACCGCAGTACCTAGAAAGCCGGGCCTTCGGGTCCGGCTTTCTAGTTTGCAGTTAGCCCCTGTTGATCCGTCCTCCAAAGCTTCTCTGCGACATCAACACGCGAGCCTAATCAAATGCCTTCTATTTTTGTTCAGATTGCCTTGATAATTTGGTGACAGCTTACGGTGAAACCTTCTCCGGTCAGCGGCTCTGGCGCGAAATGTCAATCACCGCCCGGCACTTGAATCGAGCGCGGAACGGTCTTACAACCCATCGCGGTTGCAGACACACCTCGTTGCCATCCGGACCCCGGAAGTACGTGCGGTAGAAAGTCTCCTCTCGATAGCCTGGAGAGCCTTCGTCGGTGCCGCCGAGGCGCATGACCTTGGCATGCAGCACGTTAATCTCCGCAGTTGTTGCGAGGGCGATGGCGACCATGACACCGTCACCGACGCTCGCCTCATTGCCTTCATTCGGCTTGATGAGCATGAGCGCAACACCGTGGTTCAGTGATCAGACCGTGTACACTGACCTGACAAGGCTCCCGAGTAAAAGCACGATTTAACCGCTAGGACAAGTACTGGTTTTCACGCGTTGAAGTCTACGTCGTTCCAGAGCCAGCCCTGGCTGACAAGGGACATGGCAACGGGACTCGCACGGAAGCCTTTTTCGCAGATGGACTGTGTGAAAAGGGTGAAAAAAAATTAGTCGGACGACTCTGAATCTGACGACGAAGTATCGTCGCGGCGATCTTCTACATCATCGTCGTTTGTGCCTGATTTGTTCGCCAGCCGGGCTTGTCTCTTGGCTTCCCGCTTTGCAGCTTTGGCTTTTGCACGGGCGTTTTTTTCGAAAGCGTAGTTGGGTTTTCGTGCCATCGTTGCTCGGAATCTCCTTGCTATGGAAAACCGACGACCAAGGTGCGCACCCTGGCCGTCGTTCGGGTGCGGCTAGTCTACCAGTCTCAGATTCTCCGCGGCAGTACGTCCGTCACGTCCGTCACCGAGCTCGTACTCGACCTTCTGACCTTCCTCGAGAGCGCCAATGCCGGCGCGCTGCAGCGCGGAAACATGTACGAACACATCCTTGCCTGCATTCTCAGGAGCGATGAAGCCGAAACCCTTGGTCGGGTTGAACCATTTCACATTACCAATTGCCATCCTTAAGTCCTTGAAGTTGGGTGGGGCACGCTTGCCCATGACGGCCGGTCGCGAACTCGCGCCGCCGGATGCTCGTGCCAGATGTTTCGGCATGCCGCCTCGACCTCCGGCTCTTTGCTCGTTGCTAGCCACGCTGTCACGCTTGGTTCCGCGTGAATGGCCGGATGCTGTTTGCTCCGAGTGAACCGACACCCGGTTCGACGATGACTCAGTCTTCGATGTCATCACGGTTTGATCTGACGCTCGCACATCAAGGCGGTTGCCAAGCAGACGCTCAATGTCGCGGAGAAGCGGTTTCTCCTCTGGACTGACGAGCGATACCGCCTCACCACTGGCGCCAGCGCGGCCGGTACGACCAATGCGGTGCACATAGTCTTCGGGAACATTCGGCAGCTCGAAGTTCACGACATGCGGCAGGCTGTCGATGTCCAGACCACGGGCCGCGATGTCGGTCGCTACCAGCACCCTCACTTTGCCACGCTTGAAATCTTCCAGAGCGCGAACCCGGGCGTTCTGACTCTTGTTACCGTGAATGACGGCCGAAACGAGATCAGCTCGTGCGAGCTTGCGGGCAAGATTGTTGGCGCCATGCTTCGTTCTGGTGAACACCAGCACCTGGCGCCATCCATTGCGATGGATCAAGTCAGCGAGCAGCTCGGTTTTAGCTGCGCGTTCGACATGAAACATCGTCTGTTCCACACGCTCTGCTGTGCTGTTTGGTGGCGCCACATCGATGCGACGAGGGTGCCGCAAAAGTCGATCCGCGAAATCCCGGATCTCTTTGGAGAACGTCGCGCTGAACAACAGATTCTGGCGTTGTTGCGGAATCAAACCGAGGATGCGCTTGATGTCGCACACAAAGCCCATGTCGAGCATTCGGTCGGCTTCGTCGAGCACCAGCAGTTCCACGCTGGACAGATCGATGGTGTTGCGGCTGACATGGTCGAGCAGCCGCCCCGGCGTTGCGATCACAACGTCGCGGCCGGCACGCAGGGCGTCGATTTGCGGACCCATGCCGACACCACCAAAGATGGTGACGTTGGTGACCGATGTGTGTGCCCCATAACGGCTGACACTGTCGCCAACCTGCAAGGCGAGCTCGCGGGTGGGTGCCAGCACCAGCGCACGCACTGGCCGGCGTTTGCCGTCTGTACGAGCCGGTGTCGACATCAACCGTTGTATCAACGGCAACGTGAACGCGGCAGTCTTTCCGGTACCCGTCTGGGCGGCGGCAAGAATGTCATCACCCGCCAGCACAGCCGGAATGGCTTCGAGCTGAATGGGTGTGGGAGTTTCGTAGTTCTGCGCGCGAATGGCGCGCAACAACTCGGCCTTGAGGCCAAGGGTGTCAAAAGTCAGGGTACTGGCTCCTTCGGGCCGGCAGGTGGATCAGCACCACATTGCCGGGGATTTGAATCGGTATTCGGGACGGGCCTTGCGGGGAAATCTCGAACTGCGAGGGCTGAAACGCTCAGCTGGTGTGCGACCATACAGAAAAGCGATGCAGAATGCACGCCCTTATTGCTAGCTTTTGAATGCGCATTCGTTAGTAGTGATGGCTTGTGCAAAACCGCAACGATGGTTTATGAGAATCTCTGCGGTCGCACACCGCCCTGCCTCCAACCAGGCTTCGATGGCCTCGCCGTGCTGATTCGTCAATGCGGGATGATGGGCAAGCAATTCCGGATGACTCGCGGCAACGTCGAGAAAATGTTCGAGTAACACTTACGCAACCCGGTGGTGGAGCAATTGACGCTTTGCACGCAACGGTGTGTCAACCAGTCTTCAGTGTCTTGCTGGTCAGCACCGACTCACGCTTGATGATGTAGATGCCAGAACCGATGACAACGGCAGCGCCGATGACAGTCGTTAAATTGGGTACGTGCTGCCAGACCAGAAAACCCAGAATCAGTCCCCAGAGCAAGTAGGAATACTCGAACGGGGCCACCTGACTGACCGGTGAGGCCGCGTAGGCTTTGGCTATCGAGAAAAACCCCCCGGTCGCCAGTACACCCGAAAGCAGGATCAGCCCAAGCTGCTGCAAGGTGGGTACTTGCCAGGTGCTGGTCAAAAAAGTGATCGCGATGTTGTCGCTGGGTGCGATGTCGATGAACGCGAGAATACACAACATGAAACCACTGACAACGATGTAGACCATGTTGCTGTACACCGTGATCGTAGCGGCGCTTTCGGTTCGACCCAGGGAACGCGTGACGGTAGTCGAATAAGCGTAGAGCGCCGCGGACAATATGCACAGTAAGGCCATCGGTTGGAACACATCCGCTCCCGGTCTGAGCATGATCAACACTCCGACAAAGCCGACGCTGACCGCCGTGGTGCGCCGCCAGCCTACGTTCTCACCAAGAAACAATACGGAGAACAATGTCACGAACAAGGGTGCGCTGGCGTACAGTGCACCGCCTTCGACCAATGGCATGGTCGACAACGCCGAGTAGTAGGTGGTGTACGAAAGGACTGCCAGGCCGCCGCGCAGCAGATGGGGCCGCAGACGGCGGGTGAGCAACGTCTTCGTTCCTCTGGTCAAAGACAGAATGGTCCACATGATGCCTAGCACGACCACACCCCGAATGAAGGCCAGCTGCCATAGCGGGAAGCTTCCGCTCATGAGTTTGATGAGCACATCTTGGGAAGCAAAACAGGCGAGACCGAGCACACAGAACAAAATGCCCTGCAATGGCCGATCAGCGTTTTCAATTGCCTGCAGCCGAGCACCGCCCAGATTCGTACGGCGGGGCGCGCGTGCCAGCAGGTCGATAACCACTACGTCCGTGCGACTGGGTTGACCGAATCTGGCCCGACGTTGATCGTCCGGGAGGTCGCTCATGACTGGTCTGTCACCGCCTAGCCTGAATGTTGCGCTGGAAGCCGGGATTCTGGCCGGCTCCAGCGGGCCAATATCTATCAAAAATCCGGGTTGCGCGGAACCTCCTTTCAGGGTGTGGCGAGTTTCCATACGCCAGTCGCTGGACAGCCCATCGGGATGCGCCTACATTCTGGCGCGCTGACAGTTCAACGAGGAAGCATCATGGGATTACGAGGGCGAAACGAAATCAAACGAGTTGGTCTGGTCGGTGGTGGCGTCATCGGTACCGGCTGGACAGTCAGGTGTCTCGCCAATGGTCTTGACGTCAGCATCACCGATCCCGCGCCCGGTGCGGAGGAACGGCTGCATGAGAACATCGCGACCATCTGGCCGACCATGGAGGAAGCGGGGCTTGCCGAGGGCGCCAGCCTCGACCGCGTGACCTTCTGCGACAATATCGCTGATGCCGTGTGCGACGCGGATTTCGTACAAGAGAATGTGCCCGAGCGCGAAGACGTAAAGTCTGCAGTGATCAAAGAAATTACGTCGCATGTCAGTCCAGAGGCGGTGATTGCCTCGAGTTCATCGGGTCTACTGCCGAGCCGCATTCAAGCCCATGCCGAACATCCCGAGCGCGTCATCATCGGTCACCCCTTTTCACCGCTGTATATTTTGCCGCTGGTCGAGCTCGTCGGTGGCGAGAAGACCAGCATGGAAGCCATCAAGCGTGCGGCCGGATTCTACAGACGCATTGGCATGCGACCCCTGCATGTGCGAAACGAGATTGATGCTTATATCGCGGACCGATTGCAAGAGGCGCTGTGGCACGAGGCTCTGCATCTGGTCAACGACGGCATCGCCACCATCCCGGAGATCGATGCCGCCATCACCGGCGGACCCGGTCAGCGCTGGGCGTTCATGGGGATCGCCATGGCCTGGCATGTCGCAGCTGGCGAAGGCGGTATGCGGGTTAACATGAAACACTTCGGCCCGACCTTGGAGCTGCCATGGACCAAGCTCAAGGCACCCAAGCTCACCGACCGGCTCAATGATCTGGTAGCGGAAGG
>MDTE01168589.1_pt1 | contig 28817 bp, 19 predicted proteins | sample 811231 | NCBI WGS metagenome assembly MDTE01 (sample SAMN05326651, study PRJNA326480) | marine metagenome | isolation source: seawater | place: Indian Ocean: Red Sea | collected 2010 | reverse complement strand
GTCCCAGACTCATTGGATGTCAGCCCTGCCCTGCGACAAGCCGGAGTGGTCGCTGGAAATGATGTGGGAAGTCATGGTGCTTCAATGCGCTACCCTCCCGGCCCCTCTCCAGAGAGAACCGGGAGGGATGCACAATGACCTGGTAGTCTCGACCAGCCGAATTACAGAGGCTGCTTCGTGTAGTCGAACTCAGGCTCGTAGAGCGAATCCTCAATCGAGGTCTTGTGCACGACTTTGAGCTTCTGGTTCGTGACCTGAGAAATATACTGTTCGGCGTGAGCCTGATGGGTGCCACCGCGGAAAAGCTTGTGGCCCTGAGGATGTTCGATCCCCTCATTGAACCAGCGCGTGTTCTCGAGCGTCTCGATGAACGCCTGTTTGTCCTTGGGCGTGGGATCGACGTAGCCGCTCTGCTCCACCGTCTGCTTGATGCAGTAGAGAGTTTCCCAACAGCCAAACATGTGTGAGGCGTACGCGGTGTCCTTAGGATCATCCACATAGGTTCCGTCGGCGGCCATGCCGACCTTCTCGCGATAGAAATCCGCGGCCCGTGTGGGCAGGCCATCCGCATAACGGGGGAAGCCTTCCCAGAAATGGGTTCCCTCAAGGAACTCGAGACCTGGACTTGCGATGTTGACGCCTTCGAGAGAATCGATGAAGCCGAAGATCTGCGGACGGTTGTTGCCGAAGTGCTCACCCATCTCACGCACGAAGGTCAAGACACCGGGACCGACCATGACGTGGTACAGCAGCTCCGTGTCCGAGGGGATGCGCGGGAAGTATTTGGTGAACGACGACTCGCGAGGCGGAATGGGGATCAGTTCGCTGACGGTTCCACCATTCGCCTTCACGGCAGCCCCGAAGTAGTCCCTGTGCGCATAGCCGAAGGCGTAGTCGGGGTAGATCATCGTGACCTTTTTGCCAAGCTTGTCCAGCACCCACTTGGCGATCGCAGTCATCTGTGAACGCACATCCGAAGTGCCAGCCTGGAACACATAGCGGCTGAACTGCCCGTTGGGTACAGCCGGGGTTTCGCTGACGACGAAGTACGGCATCTTCAATTCGCCGGCGCGCGGTGCAGACCCAATGACGACGTGGGAAAACAGCGTGCCGAATACGAAGTCCACCTTGTGTTGGTTGGCGAACTTCTCGACGACTTCCGCGCCACGTTTGGGATCGGTACCGTCATCTTCGATGATCAGATCAATCGGCCGACCACCAATTCCACCAGTCTCATTTATCAATTTTACAGCGGCCTTGGTCGTGCGCTCATACCAGCGTCCATAGCCCGCGCCGATGCCGGTGCGGTGGGCTTGGAACCCGAGTTTGAGGGGCTTGTCCGTTGCGGAAGCCGCCCGAGGGGTCAGCGGACTGGGGATGACTCCACTGACGAGACCGCCTGCTGCCACACCGCCGGCAACGGCTGCACCCTTGAACAAGCCACGCCGTGAAACACCTGGCCAGCTTGATTTATCTGATTGTTTCTTGGTCATTGGTTCAACCTCCCCGCTGAATATGTTCTGGTGAATTTGACTGTGGGAACCTACCACGCTGATACTCATAAACCAAGTTTTAGGGCGCTCTCCACAGGCCAAAATTATCACTTTTTTTCAACGTCTTACCCAGCGGCTGGCGTCGAAAGAAGCCAGAGGCCGAACATGGTGTAACCGATCATCAGTATGGTCATGGGAATCTGGCTGACTAACGCCCGAGTCGGTCCGGTGTAGAGACGGAGTGCCAGGAAGTGCGCGATGGCAACGGCAGCGACGTGAGCCGCAACAATTCCGAAAACCTGTAGTTTCCAGATCAACTCGATCGACTCTCGATTCGTGACGATGGAAGCGTGCACGTGCATGTCACGGGTTCCCAGCAGGTCCCAGCCGAATGCGAAAGGATCGGACAGGGCTCGCAGCGTGAACTGGCTGTCCAGGAGCAGTTCGGGCAGGTAATGGGCGAAATGGTAGCCGAAGGCGATTGGCACGATGGCGACAACGAACGTACTGAGTGCCTTGCTGACGTGAACATCAGTGCGGGCAAGCACATGGCCCAAATAGACCGCCAAGCCGTACACACCCATCAGAGCCCCGAATACGCCGATCAGGCCGAAAGTGTTCCTGCCGATCAACGCCGAACGGCCAGGGTATTCCAGCGGATTGACGCCGATGAAATCCAGCCAAAGGAAAGTTCGCGAAAAACCGTCAAAAGAGACAGATGAGAGGGTCAGCAGAATGAAGGCAGCGCCGGTCAAAGGCAGGACGCCGACGCTTAGCAGCCGCATGCAGGGGATGGTCACAAAGAATACGTTTCGATCACCCACTTTCTCGGAGTCAGTTCGGACACCAAAGGGGGCAAGCCACGAGACGATACGGAAAAAGATCGAGAATATTTCCCCGTACTGAAGCCATGCCCTTTCGCCGAACAACAGAATGCCGGCAGTGGTGATGAAGATGTAGACGATAACGGCGTTTGCCAGCAGTGCCGGGTCCTGCGGAGCGGGATGCACGAGTTCCAGCCAGGCGAATGCGAGAAACAGTGCAATTGCCGGAAGATAGCCTAGCTGTTCGGGTTTCGAGATGAGGGGACTATCCAGCCATTTGCGGAACGGGGGTATCAGCCGCAGCAGCCAGCAGAGCGCCCGCCACGGGTGCAGGACGGACCACAGGTTACCGAGAATCGCATGTACGAAGCTCAAACCGACCCACCAGATCGTCCACAGCATCAGAGGAAGCGGATTGGACAACGGATCCCGGCTCCCCAGATAGCCTGATGCGATCAGCGCCAGGATAATGACCAGCATCAGGGCGCTCGGAACCAACGTGTCCCGTCGAGATATCAAGCCGATATCGCGGCGCGCCAGTTCCACGGCCTGAAGGCCTGTGGCTGGAATCACCGTCATCAACAGAAATGTGAAGGCGACGACCGCAGCACCGCCGCCGATGTAAAGGTCGGTCGGCAGCAAGAGAATGAATCCTCTCTCCGTCGCATGGGCCTGAGCGACCGTAGGCGTGATCAGCGGAATCGCCAACCAAAGGAGTTTCCGCCAAAGGCCTAGCACCCTCTTTGACGTGACGAGACGGAGTTCCGTGTTACCTATGCACATCGATCTTGAAGCCACCTGCTGAAACCGAGTCACTCCGCTGCGTGAGCTGTGTCGCGTCGTTCGGCACGCAGTGCATCTGTCGCCCTCGCATCCACCGCGCCGGCGGCGAGCACGACTCCGTACAGGTCGGCGGCTTCGTCTACCGAGTAGTAGCCACGACTCACGTCATGGCAGACCAGTTCGGGATCTCTGTCGAGCGGATCGCCGTAACCACCACCCCCGGGGGTCGAGACCCTGATTCGGTCGCCGGCCGTGATGTGAATATCCTGCTCTTTCGAAAGATGGGGCGGAATGTGGGTTTGTCCGTCTCGTGTTACCCGGACCTTATTCACGTCGCCGTCGCTGCCGCCCAGGATGCCTTGCGGGCCTTTACGCCCGTGATCCATGACGAACGAGGCTCTGGCATCACCACGCAGCAGTGTGACCTCGTAGTTGATTCCGAACCCGCCCCTTTGGCGTCCTGCCCCGCCGGACCCCTCGTGGATGGAGTATTCCTCGAACAGGATGGGATAGCGTTGTTCGACGATCTCGACGGGTTGCGTCTTGGAAATGCCGATGGTGGAACAGCCATTCGAGATTCCATCCGCGTCGGCGTCGCCGCCGTAGCCGCCGCCACTCAACAGATACATGATGTAGCTGCGATCCTGTTCCGGGTCGTATCCACCCAACGCGAAGTTGCCGCTGGTGCCCGCGGGTGCGGCGAATAACACGTCCGGTAAGGCCGGCGTCAAGGCAGCGAATACGGCCTCGGCGATTCGCTGGCTGACTTCGGCTGCGCATCCGGATACGGGGCGCGGATACTCGGCGTAAAGGAATGTTCCTTTTGGGTCCTCGATGTTTAGCGGTGCATAGGTTCCGGCGTTGATCGGCACCTCGGGGAACACGTGCTTGACCGCGAGGTAGATCGCCGAGCGTGTCGTTGCGATCACACTGTTCATCGGACCGAGGCATGGCGGGCTGGAGTCCGACATGTCGAAAAACAGGTCCGTGTCCTTCTTGCGGATCTTCATGTCGATCTTCAATGGCTCGTTGACAACCCCATCTGAATCGACATACGCGACGCCGTGGTAGTCACCGTCCGGGATCGTGGCGATCTTTGCCCTCATTTGCCGTTCGGCCCGTGCACGCAACTCGACGGTGCACTCGTTGATTGTGTCCGGCCCATAGCGATCGAGAAGCGCCGTGAAACGCCGTTCACCAACCGTCAATGCGGCAGCCTGCGCCTTGATGTCCCCAATGCGCTGATCCGCCAGGCGGATGTTCGAGAAGATGATCGACATGATCTCTTCATCCACAACGCCTTCCTTGAACAGTTTGACGGGCGGCAGACGCAATCCTTCCTGTTCGACCTCCGTGGCATTTGCCGAGAACCCACCCGGCACTCCGCCTCCGGTATCGGGCCAGTGGCCGGTGTTGGAGAGCCATGCGAACAACTCGCCCTTGTAGAAGAAGGGCTTATTGAAACGTACGTCCATCAAATGGGTGCCGCCGAGGTAGGGATCATTGACGATGTACATGTCCCCGGGCCGCAAGTCCTTGGCACGCTTGATCACCTCCTGGGTGCCGAATTGCATAGTGCCCACGAATATTGGCAGGCCGAGCTCTCCCTGGGCGATCAGCTCTCCGGTGTCCTTGTGATAAATGCCGTCTGAACGGTCCAGCGCTTCGGAAATCACAGGGCTGAATGCCGAGCGAACGAAAGCAAGATCCATTTCGTTGCAGACCTGCTGCAGGCCGCTCTGGATCACTGCGAGGGTCACAGGGTCAATAGATGTTGTCATGAGCTGACCTCGTTCGGGTTTTCGGCAAGCGAGCCGACCGTAACAATCAGGTTACCGTCCGAGTCGACGGTCACGTGGCAGTCGGGTTCGATGACTGTGGTGGTGTCGAGCTGCTCCACAATCGCGGGGCCATCAAATTCAGATCCCGGTGGCAGGTTGTCCCGGTGGTAAATCGGTGTTTCCTGCCAGCCGCTTTGGTACCAGACGTTGCGGGTAGCGACCACCGCGTCGCCGCCATTTCCTTCTCGTGGTGCCAGAGATGACAAGTCGGTACTTTTGCGCCGTCCGATTACCGCCGTATGCAGATTGACGAGCACGGCCTTGATTTCGGGCAGGTCGACGGCGAAACGCTCCCAATAGACCTCCTCGAACAGCTTGCGTAACTCATCTCGGGACACACCTGTCGACGGCAACGGTACAGTCAGGATGTGGCTCTGCCCCACAAACTGCATATCGGCGTCGTGGATAAACTGGAGATCTTCAACTTCGACGCCTTCCCGTTCGATGGTCTCACGACCTTCCTTGACCTGAGCGTCCAAGATCGATGTGAACTGGTCCATGTCGAGAACGTCGAGAGGAGCATTTACCGTATTCACGTAGTCGTGCCGCACGTCGGCCACCACACATCCAATCGCGCTCGTAATGCCGGGACGAATTGGAATGATGACTGTCGGAATACCGAGTTCACGTGCCTGGGCAACGACATGGAGGGGGCCGGCACCGCCAAACGCGAACAGCGCGAAGTCACGCGGGTCCTGCCCGCGTGCCAGAGTCACCATGCGCAGGGCACCGGCCATGTGATTGTTAGCGATTTGAAGGATCGCACTTGCGGCGCCGTCCGTATCCAGTCCCAAGGGCTCGCCGATTTGTTCGGTAATAGCGTCCCGTACGTGGTCGAGTGTCACGGGCCAGTCCACGGCCAGCAACGCGTCGGGGTTGAGACGCCCCAGTGCGAGATTGGCGTCCGTAATTGTGGGATTTTCCCCGCCCCGGCCATAGCAAATGGGGCCAGGCTGGGCGCCGGCGCTTTCGGGCCCAACCTGCAACATACCGGCGTCGTCGATGTGTGCGATGGAACCGCCGCCCGCACCAATTGTGTGAACATCGACCATGGGCACATGAATCGGCATCGCGTACGCTAGTTCCAGTTCGGAGCTCACCTGGGGAATGCTTTCACGAATGAGCGCGACATCACAGCTCGTGCCGCCCATGTCATAGGTAATGACGTTGGGGTACCCAGCGCCGCTGGCGGTCCGCGCCGCCGCCATGACTCCCGAGGCAGGGCCTGACATCACAGTATTTACTGCGGCGTCAGATACGATTTTGGCCGAAACCGTACCTCCGTTCCCCTGCATCACAAGCAGGTCGCTCGCGTAACCCTTATCCCGGAGTTCTTCTGAGAGCCGGTCAATGTAGCGATGCAGGATCGGCTGAACCGACCCGTTGACCGCCGCTGTGGTCCCACGCTCATACTCACGATATTCGGACAGGATGGCGTGACCCATGGTGATGTATTCGTTGGGCCAGATCTCCGCGGCGACCTCGGCGGCGCGTCGTTCATGGCTTGGATTGACGTAGGCATGAAGGAAGTGGATCACCAGGGACTCGACGCCCTCTTCCAACAGGGTCTCGCAAGCCCGTCGCACCCCTTCTTCGTCCAAGGGCCGATGAACGTTGCCTGAGGCGTCCATCCGCTCTTGCACTTCGATGCGGAGTTCACGGGGAATCAGAGGTTCGAACGATCCCTTTAGTCCGTAAGCATTGGGACGTGTGCGCCGGCCCAGTTCCAGGACGTCACGAAACCCCCGGGTCGTGATCAACCCGACCTTCGAAAACTTGCGCTCAAGAACAGCATTCGTCGTGGTCGTTGTGCCGTGCACCACAACATCGACATCGGACAGTGAAACGCCCGTTTCGCCGATTGCGCTCAAGACCCCAAAAGCCTGGTTTTCCAGAGTACTTGGTACCTTGGCAATCCGTGGCTCGCCTTCTGAACCTGTGACGATCAGGTCGGTAAAGGTTCCGCCAACGTCCACGCCTATGATGTGATTGCGCATATCCTGCCTTTGATGACTATCGAATATTGAACTCTAGGCGACCCTTCGGTCGAGTGTGGGAACTCGCTGACCAATCACTCGGGTTTGACACTGAAGCGTCAAGGAGGCCGCTTCGATCAAGCCTCTTGCCTGCATATCTCTGGCGACGCCTATACCGGATTGGAGAGCAATCTCGATGCTTTCTTCGTCGAGGACGCCGACCTCGACCGTAATCAGGCGGTCGCCCAGGTCCGTATCCGGGTCGCTCTCGAATGCGGGTGAGCGGACTACCGCGGGATGATCCACGTCGACGGCGTTAGCGATCAGGGTTGCTGCTACATCGGCAGCCGCCGCACTACGAGCCAGAACCGTGACGCTGTCGGCTATGCCCATCGAAAAGCTACGCCCTTTCCAGCCACTGGTAGCGATACCGCGGATCAGCGCTTCGAACGGGATGTCCGCCAGCCCGTCAATGCTTGGTGCCGTCGGGTTGGTAACCATTCCCGTTTGGAACTTCTCGCCCGGCATCAGATGGAGGGCAATGTCCCCACCGTTGTTGACATAGGCGCGAGTCAACGCGCGCTGATCGATCATGGTCTTGAGGATCGAATCTGCCACCGCACCCGCGACGGCAGCCATGGGAGTAACGAAGGCGTGCCGATGTGGACGTACAGCTTCTGTCATGAGGCTCGCGACCGAACCCTGCGGATCAGGCTCTAGCTCCGTAACAGGTGAGCGCAACAGCCTGAGCTCATCCACCAGTTCTTGTAGAAGGCCTTCAAGTGCCTGGATCGCCTGGCGATATGCAATTCGAACCTCCTCATGCGGGCCGAACGCCTCGATGATCAGGTCGATGGGCCCATCGTGAAGATGCAGGCGGCGACCATCGGGCAGGAAGGCAGCTTGGGGTGCTTGGTTCATGCGCCTTGCCCATCGCTTCGGTCGGTCTCGTAAGGCCAAGGCGCGGCGGACGGCCATGCTTCCTGACGTAACCCCTCGGCGCGGATGTCATTCAGTTGTGTGATGCTGTCGATGTGTCCGCCGAGCGCAGCGTAATCATCCTGGCGCAGCGTGAACTCTATCGGGGCGACGAGAGCCGGCGTCGGCACGTAGCCAAAACCGTTCGCCGGCAACTGTGTGACGTCGACCATGATGGTAATGCCACCCCCCGGCCAAACGAAGGCTGGGGCCCCGCCACAGGTGACCCGGGTAAACGCGTCGTGCACCGAACGGGTGAGGCGGACGGGATTTTCCGTGACGCCCGCGCGCAGGCTGCCGCCAGCCCCGGCCATAAAAAGGATTGAGGTCAGAGCGGGTTCACAATTCTCGCCAATTCGATCGACAACCATGTCCAGATGTCCCGGCATGTCTGCCGGTTGCGGTTGGAGATCATCGTTGAGAATGAAATAGGCAGCGTCTTCTCCGGTGGTGCTCACCATCAGCAGCCGCATCCCAGGGTGTGCCTTTTTGGGGTCGATTTTCTCGATGATCGCGAGCGGATCTGTGACGTCCGTCCCGCCCCAGCCGCTTCCTGGCTCGGCGACCTGAAAGTATCGTCCCGGTGTCGAACGACGGCCACGAACGCGGATGCCAGCCGGCTCCATCCCCAGAAACCGGCCGGCTTGATGTTCGCTCAAGACACCGGTGATGTGTTCGTCGACCACGATGACCTCTTCCGCATGTCCATGCCATTGCTTGGCGAATATGCCGATGGTTGCCGAACCGCAGCCAACCCGCATGCGTTCTTCGCGCATGCCATCGATGACGGGGGGCTGTCCTGCCTGCAGCGTCAAAGACGCTCCGCCGTCGATCGTGAAATCAACCGACTCCCCGTTGCAAAGGTCGAGCATCACCTGGCAGGTGACGGTGCCCTCCTTTTTGCTTCCGCCTGTCAGATGGCGCACGCCGCCAAGCGCAAGCATTTGCGATCCATACTCCGCAGTGGTTACGTGACCGACCTGCTCACCCTCGCAGCGGACCGCAGAGGTTTCAGGGCCGACATAGCGGTCTGTGTCGATCTTGGCCTTGAGACCGCAGTAGCTGAAGATTCCCTCGGAGACGACCGTCACCATATCGATATCGTGGTGCTTGCTGGCCACGATGAACGGCGCCGGCTTGTAGTCCGGGTACGTCGTGCCCGAACCGATTCCAGTCACGAAGGTGTCGGAAGCCCGTAGCACCGTGCCGTCCCAGTCGCTGGTGCCCGCAAACGGAACGGTATGACCCGAGTCGTCCGTGACCTTTCGCATCACTGCCATCGGATCCATGCGGGTCAGTATTCCGTCCATGTTGCCGTAGCGATCGCAAGCTCCCGTCTTCCTCGGACGAATCCGGCACAGCACTGGACACGCATCACATGTGATCACGCCGTCTTTCGGTGAATTCTTGTTCGCTTCCTGTCCGTCGACGGCCGCCATATCGGCCTTGGTATGGGCGGTTGAGGCATTGGGCGTAGGGTTGGGTGACATGTTTCAGCCCTCCTTCTGAGCCTGCTCGGACTGTTCGAGAATGGCGGCGCGCACTCTGTCGGGGGTTGCAGGCAACCGACGGATCTTGACGCCGGTCGCATGATGAATAGCGCTCAGGATTGCGGGTGCGGTTGGTATCAGTGCTGGTTCGCCGATTCCTTTGGCGCCATAGGGTCCGAGGGGCTCCTCATCTTCGATGATGAAACACTCTATGTCGGGCACGTCGCCGATCGTTGGAATGAGATAGTCGTGGAGATTTTCAGTGCGGCCTGGAATGTATTCCTCCATCAACGCCAGTCCGAGTCCCTGGGCGATGCCACCGTGAATCTGCCCTTCCACCTGGGTCGGGTTGATCGCTTTGCCCACATCGTGTGCAGCGGCGATCCGAAGCGGATGTACCGTGCCGAGCTCCGTGTCGACTTCAACCTCCGCAATCTGTGCCGCAAATCCATACGTCGCGTAAGGCTCGCCCTGCCCGTTTTCATCGAGCGGCGTTGACGGTGGGTCGAAAGTGCCGCGGCCTCTCAAGACATCGCCGCCGTCGACCAGAGGTAACTCTGCCAGTTCAACATGACGGGTGGCGTCACCATCGGTTACGAGCAATCTGCCACCTTCGATCGTGATTCGGGAGGAGGCACCGGCATTCGAAAGACGCAGGATCTGCATCCTCAAATCCTCGCCGGCAAGGCGAGCAGCGTTTCCAGATACCAGGGCCTGGCGCGAAGCAGAAGATTTTCCGGCGTCGAGGGTGAGATCGGTGTCACCCATGACGTGACGGAACAGGTCTGTCGATACTCCGAGCGCGTCGGCGCAGATCTGGACCATGATGGTTGTGGTGCCTTGTCCAATTTCCTGTGCCCCGTTGTAGAGGGTCAGACGGCCCTCTGGGTCAATCCCGACCTCCATGGTCGAAGGATTGGACATCGACGTGTTGCCAATTCCGTACCACATGCATCCAATTCCCACGCCGCGTCGAGTCACGACGTTGGCGCGATTGAACGCCTCCGATTCGTCCCTCCATTCCTTCCATTGGACCTGTAGGGCCTCCAGGCATTGGGCCAACCCGGCGCTGTGTGTCAACTTCTGGGACGTTGGCGTTTCGTCGCCTGCGCGAATGGCATTCCGCAGTCTGAACTCAAGCCGATCGACACCCAGCTTGTCGGCCAGATCGTCCATCAACCCTTCATGAGCCAACGCGGCCTGAGGGACTCCAAAGCCGCGGAACGCACCGGACGGTGGCCGATTGGTATGGATGGCGCGGGTTTGGGCCTTGACCGTCTTGACGGCATACGGACCGGAGGCGTGCACCGGCACGCGGTCTGCAACGGTGGGTCCCCACGACGCGTAGGCGCCGGTATCAAAATCTCCGGTGAACTGAAATGCGGTGAGCTTACCGTCGCGATCGGCGCCTGCCCTGGCAGTGATCCGCGACGGATGCCGCTTCGTGGATGCGGCCATGGATTCCGGTCTTGTGTAGACGCATCGGACTGGGCGTTCCAAATGCCAGGCGGCAAGCGCCAGGACCGGTTGCACCGAAACGTCGAGCTTACCGCCAAAGCCACCGCCGCATGCCGTCGGAACGATGCGGATGCGATGGGGTTCGAAACCCATGACTTGCGCGACTTCATCCCGGTCCATGTAAGGCGATTGCGTCGAAACATGTATTTCGATTCGATCACCAATGCGTTGGGCAAACCCTGCCTCGGGCTCGATGTACGCGTGTTCAACGAAAGTGGTGTCCCACCTGCTCTCAGCCTGCACGTATGCCGTTTCGAGCCCGGCCGTGGCATCACCCTTCTGCAAATGCCCTCGCGTCAGGATATTGTCGTTGCAATCGTCATGTATCCGAGGTGCGCCTGATTTCATTGCCTCGTCCAGGCTGGCGACGACGTCCAAAGGTTCCCAAGTGATGGGTAGTTCATCGTCACGGACCGACTCGACAGCGGACCTACTTCCGACTAGTGCCACGACCGCATCCCCTCGGTAGCGAACGCGCCCATTCGCGAGAACGGCCTGATCCTTGATATGCGGGTATATGCCGAAGCCGTTGTTGCCGGGGACATCCGCCCAGGTCAGAACGCGCGCCAGGCCCGAATGCCGATCGAGGACATCTTCGAAGTCGCCCAGTGTGAAATTGGCATGGGCGTGCGGAGAACGTACGACACGAAGCCATAGTGAATCCGCTGGCCCGACATCCGCACCATAGAGAGCCGTCCCCTCCAACTTTGCGGGTGCATCGATGCGATCCAGCCTCGCTCCAACGGCAGTACCGGATTCAGGCCGGGTGCTTTCGATCGAGATTGAGGAATTGGAAGCGGTAAGGACAGCTGAAACGATATTTCGATATCCGGTACATCGGCAAAGAACGCCACCGAGCGCATCGCTGACTTCATCCTCGGTTGCCAGTTCCCCGTTCTTGTTCCGCAACAGCTCCGTTGCTGCCATCAGCATGCCCGGCGTGCAGATGCCGCATTGTGTGGCGCCTTCGGAATTGAAGGCCGATTGGAGTCGCGTCAAGCAGCCATCCGTCGAAAGGCCTTCAACGGTTGTTACCTGTCGTCCATTCACCTGTCCTACTGGAACCAGGCATGCGCACATCTGCTGGCCATCCAGTAGTACGGTGCAGGCGCCGCAATCGCCGGCATTGCACCCAATCTTGGTGCCGGTCAAAAGGAGTTCGTCCCGCAAGACATCTGCGAGGCGTGTGATCCGCGGCGAGGAGACTTTCGCCGGTTTGCCATTCACCACGATCGAAAAAGTATCAGCGTCCGACTCGATTCCTTGAGATCTCTCAACTCGGGTCTGGGACTTGGCACGAGGCGATCCGGCACCTGAATCCAAATTCGTTCCCAATTCCGCCAGTGCGCGGCGAACGCACGTCAGTGCAGCATCGCGCCTGTATGCAGCCGACCCACGCACATCATCGATCGGCTCCAGAGATTCCAGATGTTCCGGCAAGGCACTCTTCGCGAGTTCAGCCGAAATCGGTAGTCCGGCCAGGGCCGCTTCCAGATGAGGCAACCGTCGCGCTACTTCGGAGCAGGCGCCAACGGCGACCCGTGCGCACGCAACCATTCCGTTATCCGTCGCCTCCAGTACAACGGCCACCATCGCGATGGAGATCACGAGATAGCGACGCGCCCCCAGTTTGATGAATGTTGATGATGATCGGGATGCAGGCTTCGGCATGCGCAGGCCTGTAACCAACTCATTCGGTGACAGGGCGACACTGCGGTTGCCGACAATGAAGTCTGCGAGCGGAAGGCGACGGTCGGCGCCAGCCGAAGTGATCTCGATTTCCGCGTCCAACGTGAGCAATGCCGGGACACCGTCTGCGGCTGGCGATGCATTACAGATATTGCCGCAGATCGTTCCGGCGTTCTGGATTTGCCTGCCGCCGACTTCACGTCCGGTCAGTTGAAGTCCGTGAAAGGAAGCCGGCAGCGTTGCATGGATGATTTCGGTCCATGTCACCCCTGCCCCAATCCGGAAATGATTGTCGGTTTCCTCGATGCCCTGGAGTTCGGGAATCGCCGAGATGTCCAAGACATCTTCCTCGATGGTCCGACCGACACGGGCTGGATAGAAATCGGTCCCGCCGGCGAGAATCGTCAGCCGGCCTGTGTCGAGCGCATCAAGAGCGCCTCGCAGTGAATTTGGACGGATATAAGTGCCCATCAGCAGCGGGCCCAATTCATTTATTGTTCGTACACGAACATTAGGAACGTGAAGCTAAAACTGTCAAGTCTGGAAGTGATCCAGATAACTTCCTGTCGGAGACGCCAGGAACGCTATTTCAGCTTGTCGAGTAGCTTGAGGAAAGCCGCGCGCTCTTCGCTCGATAATGGTGCCAGGGTTTCTTCAGAAATGCGTTCTCCTTTCGGAATGGCACGCTGAACCAGCGCCTTTCCCGTCGGCGTCAGGCGGCAAAGCATGCGGCGCCGGTTATCCGGATCTCTTTCACGCGAAATCAGGGAACGTTCCTCAAGGCGAGTCACGACCCCGTTGATCGTTGCAGGGTCCATGGCAACCAGACGGCCCAACCGATTCTGGGTCACTTCGCCAAGGTCATAAATCTTGACCAGGGTGCCGTACTGCATCGGAGTCAGCCTGTCCTCCCCGATAAGTTCGGAAAATATCGCACTGGCGTGTTGGTGGGCACGCCGGAGGAGATATCCGACCTGTTCCTCCAGGACGTAGGGTCCTTTTGATTTTTTGCTGGTCACCGGAGCGTGGCCCGCGGCTCAGCCGCCCAACGCCCGACAGTCGATACATTCCACGCCGGCTTCTGTCATCTGTTGCCAGGCTGCGTCGACCGAGCCTTCCAGATCGATGCCCCGACAGGCATCTTCAATCACGAAGACCTCGAAGCCTTCTTTGCGCCCATCCAATGCCGAATATGCCACGCAGTAATCTGTTGCGAGGCCCGCCATGAACAGCCGTTTGAAGCCTCGGTCACGGAGATAGCCTGCAAGACCTGTGGGCGTGCTGTGATCGTTTTCAAAGAGCGCAGAATAGGAATCGATCGCCTGGCGATAGCCCTTGCGGATTACCAGTTCGGCGGCGTTGACATTGAGATCGGCATGAAACGCAGCGCCCGCGGTGCCCTGGACGCAGTGATTGGGCCACAGAACCTGGGCGCCATAGTCAATTTCAATGACTTCAAACGGGTTACGCCCCTCATGCATAGAGGCGAATGAAATGTGATCGACGGGGTGCCAGTCCTGCGTCAGCAGGACGTGTTTGAACTGGCTGGTAAGACCGTTGATTGGTCCAACAACCTCATCCCCGTTTGGCACTTCGAGGGCGCCGCCCGGGCAGAAGTCGTTCTGCACATCGATAACGACAAACGCGTCAGTGTCCTGAGCGATCCTGATATCTGCCATGGCGCAATCCCTACTGGCCGACGACGGACTCAACGGCCTCTATGATCTTCTTGTATCCCGTGCAACGACACAAATTTCCCTTCAGCGCCTCGATCACTTCGCCGCGGTCCGGTTTGGGATTCTCTTCCAGCAAGGCCGTGGCCGTCATCAGGAAACCCGGTGTGCAGTAGCCACATTGAACGGCGCCGAACGTCAAGAAGGCCTCCTGCAAGGGGCTCAGTTTGCCGTCGTGTTCGAGGCTTTCCACCGTCCTGATCTCCTGGCCGTCTGCTTGTGGTGCCAGCAACAGACAGGAACTGACGGGCCGTCCATTCATGAGGACGGTACAGGCGCCGCAGACACCCATGCTGCAATCTTTGTGGGTACCGGTGAGCTCCAGCCGGTTCCTCAGGATATTCACCACGGTTTCGGTGGGCTCCACGGCGAGTTTGTGCTCTTGACCGTTTACGTTGAGGGTCACGTCCATGGTCATCGGATCAGTACTCCCTCACCTTCCCAAGTTCCGTCATAGGCTTTCATGATCGTTCGGCGCAGGGTTACAGCCGAAACGTGCCGTTTGTAGTTTGCCGAATAGAGATGATCGTCAATCGGCTCCAACACGTCGAAGAGCTTCTCACGAACGGCCTCGAACAACGCATCTGTGGGCGCAGCACCGGTCAACATTCTTTCGATTTCCTCCGAATGCATCGGTGTCTGGCCGACGCCGCCGAATCCCAGTGATATCTCGTTCAAGTTTCCACTGCTGTCATTCCTGATCAGACGCACGGCAATGCTGATGGTTGATGTGTAGTCCATCGCCTTGCGCGCCGCGTATTTGCCGAATGCCGTGACGGAGCCATCCTTCATGGGAGGGATGAGGATTTCCTGCAGCAGCTCGTCCTCGCGAAGAGCGGTCGTGTAGAGGTCCACAAAAAACTCGCGAACGGGGATATCGCGGGTGCCATCCGGTCCGGCTGCGCGCATTGTCGCGTCGAGCGCCAGCATCGCGATGGGTGGATCCCCCTGTGGGTCTGCCAGGCAGATATTCCCACCGATCGTGCCCTTGTTCATGATACGGCCGCAGGCAATTTCAGCGGCCATCTCCGGCACCATCGGGAAGGCCTCGGATATTACCTGGGACTCCGCGATCTCCCGGTGGGTGACAGCTGCACCAATCCGAACCGTGCCGTCTGGCAACCTGTCGATCCCATGCAATGCCTCGATACGCGAGACATCGATCAGCCAGCTCGGTTCGACAAGCTTCTCGTTCATCAATATGACCAACGCGACGCCACCGGCGATCAGGTGTGCCTCGCCGTTGGCGTCGACGAGGGCTGAGACAGCCTCATCAACACTCGTGGCCTGGGTGTATTGGCAGCTCATGGCTCACTCCCCCGCCACGTTGGTCGAAGTATCGTTCAACAGATCGAGCACAAATTCCGAGTCCATCGGCAGGTGATTCGGGCGCACATCCACGGCATCCGTGACGGCATTTGCCATGGCCGCGGGTATGGGTATCAAACTCACCTCTGCCAGGCCTTTGGCACCATAGGGACCCGTACGGTCGTGGTTCTCCACAAATATGCTTTCGATTTCCTGCGTGACATCCTTTGCGCTGGGCAGCAGGTAATCGCGGTAATGCGGGTTCATAATGTAGCCGCCTTCGCGCACCACGCGTTCCCACAGCGCCTGACCGACGCCCATCGCCACGCCACCTTCTACCTGCCCTTCCGCACCTGTCGGGTTGACAATGGTTCCGGCATCGTGCGCGCACCATGCCTTCACCAGATCCACGGAGCCCAATTCGGTATCCATCTCAATCTCGACGAGGTGTGTCGCGAACACGTAGGTCGGATACGGATTGCCTTTGAAGGTCAGGATATCGACCGCAATATCCGGATCGAACTTGCCATAGCCACCGATCTGCTCGATGTCATCGCCGATCAATTGGCAGGCGTCTTCAAAGTTCATGCGTTCGTTGCGAACGATGACGGCATCTTCCTGCAGTCGAACCTCCTCGGCGGGAACGTCACGCTTTCCTGCGACAGCCGCTTCGAACTGTGCTTTGAAATCCATCCCTGCAATATGCGCCGCGTTTCCCGAGAAGTAAGTCGTGCGCGATGCTGACGTCGGTCCAGAATCGTCCGTCTTGGTCGAATCGCCGCTGACGACTCGGATGCGATCCACGGCGATGCCTGCCGACTCTGCGGCCACCATGGCGAGCGATGTGTCCGATCCGGTTCCAATATCCGGTGTGCCACAAAAGGCGGTGACAACGCCTTTCACGTCGGCTCTTACCCTCGCCGTGGATGGATTGCGAACACCGCTGTATCCGATGCCATACCCGAGGCAGGCGATTCCCAGACCCTTGCGCCGTGTACCATTCGAATAACCCGCCAATTCCGCCTTCCGCTGTTCATAAAGGGGTTCGATGGCATCCAGGGACTTGAGCAGTCCAACGTCTGTCAGTGTCTGGCCCGTACTCGTCAGGTCCTCATCCACCAGACCGTTGATACGACGGATCTCGATCGGGCTGATACCCAGCTTGTCCGCGAGTTCGTTGAGCTGGCATTCCATGGCGAAGGCCACCTTGACCACACCGAAACTGCGCATGGCTCCGCTCGGTACATGATTGGTGAAGACGGCGGTGTGGTGCACCTTCAGGTTGGGGATGCGATACGGCATGCCTGCGTGGATCACGCAGCGGCCGCTGCAGATCATGCTGTAGGACCGGTAGGCGCCGCCGTCGAAGAGGTTGCGCACGTCAAGCGCCGTTATGCGGCCGTCCTTGGTCGCGCCGAGACGCTGATGGATCTTCATGGCGTGGCGCTTGGTCGTTGCCGTGAAGACTTCCTCGCGGGTGAACACCATCTTGATGGGGCGCCCTGTCTTCATGGTGAGCAGTGCTGAAGCACATTCAACCGTGTTGTCCATTTTGCCGCCGAAAGCGCCGCCGACAACGGTTTGGACCACACGTACCTTGTCCATCGGTCGCCCGGTGACCCGAGCCAATTGCTTATGGTGATAATGGGGATACTGGGTGCAAACCAAGACGGTCAGGACGTCATCGGGATCGATAAAGGCCACGCCCGCAGGTGACTCCAGAAAGCAGTGATCGACCGGCTCGATCTCGTAATCGTTCTCCAGAATGATGTCGGCTTCTGCGAAACCCGCCTCGATGTCTCCCTGCCCGTGATGTAGGTCCGTGATGATGTTGCCGTCCACGGGATCGATCGTCACGGAGCTTTCGGCAATCGCCTCCTCGGGTGTGAGGATCGTGTCCAATGGCTCGTATTCAACGTCAACCAGCAGACAGGCGTCTTCGGCCTGTTGCTCGGTTTCCGCGACAATGGCGACAATCGGTTCCCCGGCAAAGCGTACTTTCTCCTTTGCCAGGATCGGTGTGTCATCCGAGATCGGACCGACGAGCAGACGATCGTCAGGGATCTCAGCGCCGGTCAGGATGCCTTTGACTCCTGGTGCCGTTTTGGCCTTAGACGTGTCGACACTCAGGATGCGGGCATGCGGATACTGGCTTCGGACAAAACGTCCGTAGAGCATGCCTTCCATCTCGATGTTACCGGCATAACGTGCGCGTCCGCGCACCTTGTAGAGTGCGTCGTTCCGGGGAATTCGCATGCCGATGGTTTGAGGATCGGTCTCCACCTCGGTTGGATGGAGAGCCCTTTCCTGCTCCACAGTCTCGCGAACGAGGCGCTGGTACTCCTCCTGCCAATGGGTCTGCTCTTTAACCGTCCCGAGAGCAAACTTTTCGCCTTCCGGCTCTTTCCAATCTCCCAGTGTCACTCGAATGCCTCCATTGACGGGAATTACGTGATGATGCGCGCATCCACGATAACCGAACCATGCTCGTTCACGATCAGCGGATTAATGTCGATCTCTTTGATAGCCGGATGTGTGGTGACAAGCTGCGACACCCGAAGCAACGTTTCGACAATGGAGTCGATGTCACAAGGCGCTTCGCCGCGAACACCCTCCAGCAGCGGGTATAGCTTCAGCTCTGCCAGCATCTCGCGAGCCTCCACATCGGTGAGAGGTGCCAGACGGAAAGTATAGTCGTTCAGAACCTCGGTATAGATGCCGCCGGTCCCGACGATCACGCAGGGACCATACGTTGGATCGTGTTTGGCTCCGATCATGACTTCCTTGCCCTTGGGAGCCATGGCCTGAAGGATGACGCCGCCGATCGCGGCCTTTGGATCGTAGCGCAGCACGTCATCACACATTCCGCGGTAATTCTCGATCAGTTCCTGATCATTCACGATATTCAACCGGATACCACCGCTGTCCGACTTATGAATGATGTCCGCGGACACGATTTTCATGCATACCGGATAGCCGATTTCTGCCGCGTTTCGCGCAAGGTCGTTCTCGTCGCTCACGAAGCGCCAAGCCGCAAGATTGATCCCGTACGCATCCAGGATCTCGAGGCTTTCCGTGAACAGGTAACTGGACTCCGCTTGGCGCGCTGTGGCGAGCAGGCTGTCAACGCTCACGTCATCGACCTCGAACCGGAATGGCACCTCCGAGGCTGACTGACGACGATTAGCTTCAAAATCCGCCATCTTGGCGATCGTTGTGCTTGCAGACTCGAGCGAGGGAAAGACCATTGCCGAGCCTTGTTTCTCGATCCTTTTCGAGAAGCCGGCGATATCAAGCCCGTAGGTCCAGCACATGATCGGCTTATCGGGGTAGCGGGCTCCGATCTCGCCCACGTACTTCGAACTGTTCAGGGCGTCATACTTAGGCAGGGTGTAGGAGCAATAAATGCAGATCACCGCATCCACGTGATCGTCCTGCATCACGCGTTCAAGGATGCGCGGAAAGGATCCGTCGAAATCCCGTGCCACGGGAATCCAGATATCGACAGGATTGTCGACCGTGAGCCAGGGTGGGAACAAATCTTCGATGTCGCTGATAGTGTCTTCTGAGAGTTTGGCCAGTTCCAACCCCGCACCTTCGATGGCGTCGATGGCGAGAATGGCGCCGCCCCCCGAGAAGCTGACGACCGCCACCCGCTTGCCCTTCGGCGGTGCGTAGGTGACGAAGGCCTTGGACAGCATTCGAAGTTCTTCGGAATTATGCGCGGGGACGATACCGGCCTTCCGGAACGCGGCGTCATAGACCTCATTCTCACCGGCCGCGGCGCCACTGTGGGATGCCACCGCGACTTGCCCCGTTTTGCTGCGCCCCGCCTTCAGCAGGACAATGGGCTTTTCTTTCGATATTCGCGACGCCGTCTCAACAAATGCGCCACCATCAACAATGCCTTCGACGTGGCATTGGATGACATCGACTTCGTCGGATTGCTCGAAGTAGGTCAGCACGTCCACGAGATCGATGTCGCTGGCATTCCCCAAATCGATTGACTTACAGAAACCGGCGGGCTCGTTGTTGATGAGGTGATGCCCCATCATGAAGAGGCCGGACTGCGAGACCTGACCGATGGCGGTCTTGTCGTTTTCGAGTTCAATGAAGGAAGATGTGAAGCAGGCGAAGGCGTCTGCAATGCCGATGGTGTTGGGACCAAGAATTCGCATGCCGTTGTCCCGGGCGAGTTCCAGCATCTCTTCCTGGAGTCTTCCGCCCTCTTCGTCTGCATCCGCAAAGCCCTGCGTAATTACGATCGCGCCCTTGATGCCTTTTGCGATGCAGCCTTTGAGAACGTCGTGGACCTGTTCGCGGGCGACGCTGACCACCGCCAATTCGATGTCGTCAGGCAATTCATCCAGGCTGGCACACACGGTGAAATTGTCTGCATCAGTCTGTGTCATGTTCGGATTGATGACATAGATTTCTCCGGAATAGCCATAGTCGTTCAACGTGGTGAGAACACTGACCGGAGCCCCAATGGCAGACCGGGACAAACCGACGATGACGACCTTCCTGGGTCCGAAGAACTGGTCAAGGAAGCGCACGTCACGGGAAGCTGACAAATTTTCTGTGCCGGATGTTTTGGATGCCATGATATTGGGCCTCAAGCCGACGCTGGCGTTGCGGTTTCTTTTGAAAGCCGTTCGGCAATCATCTCGCGCAACCGGAATTTCTGAACTTTTCCAGACGGAGTCATCGGGAAGTCATCGACGACCTCAATTCGTTCCGGCCACTTGGGTTTGGCGACTCCTGCCTCTGTCATCCAGTCCTGCACGGTCGAGATTTCAAGACTGCTGCCTTCGTTTAAGACAACAAAGGCGCAAATCCTTTCACCCAGGCGTGGGTCAGGCATGCCGACAACTGCGGCACTGGTAATTCGGGGATGAGAGAACAGAACGTTTTCGATATCGGCAGGCGAGATGTTCACGCCGCCGCGAATGATCAGATCCTTTATCCGGCCCGTGATCTTGATGTAACCATCCTCATCCATCCAGGCCTGGTCGCCAGTCCGGAACCATCCATCTTCGAGGAAACTTTCGCTGGTCAGGTCGGGTCGACCGAAGTAACCGCGTGTCACCATGGCACCCCGGGCCATCAGCTCGCCATCCGTGCGCGGTGGCACTTCGTTGCCGTCTGGATCAACGACTTTCAACTCCATTGAGTTGCAGGGTAGCCCGTCTGTTTCGAACAGTTTTTCCTGCGGCGCATCATAGGGACACGTGGTGACGCCGCCGCACTCGGTCATGCCCCACAGCGGAGACGTGAAGGTATTGGGTAGCGCGGTCTGGGCATCGCGCATGAGTTGCTCGGGGATGGAGGCGCCACCACAGAGAAAGAGTTTCACCGAAGACAGGCTCCCTCGTGCCTCCAGGTCGGGATGATAAACCAGGTCCATGAGGAACGGGGTCGCGGCCGCCATGAACGTGCACTTTTCCTCCTGCAACAGTTCCAGTGCCCGTGCGGGGTCCCATCGTTCCTGAAGCACGATGCCGCCGCCGATGGTCAAAGTCATGCGCAGTGCATGCGTGAAGCCCACAGCGTGGCCAATGGGCGAGCAACCGAATATGCGATCGCCTTCATTGAAGCCGTATCGCTCGATGAAGCCCATGTTGGTCGCGTGGAGGATGCGCGTGTCATAAACCGCACCTTTCAAATCACCTGTCGTCCCGGAGGTGAATCCAAGTGCGGCGATATCGCCAGGTGCTGCCTTGAGACGATCGAGCGACTCCTGGTCTCCGCGAGCTTCCCACGGTTCCGCCATGAGATGTTCGTACCTGACGCATCCCGAATCATTGTCCGCGGTCTCACCACCTACGAGGATGACGTGCTCAAGGGTTGAAACGTTTTGGCGCAGCCCTTTTGCCATGGTGGCGTAGTCGAAGCGGTGGAACTCGCGAGGGACGACAAGGGCTTTCGCTTCTGTCAGCTTGATGACGCCTGTCAGTTCGTGCTCACGGTAAACGATGGGAATCGTCGCTGTGACGGCTCCGATGGCGGTCAACGCCATATGGAGGATCATGAAAGGAGCCCAGTTGGGCAACTGGATGATGACGACGTCGCCATGACCGATGCCGAGGTTGCGGAGACCGTAGGCCAGTCTCTCAACCTGTTCGGCAGCCTGAGCGTAGCTGATCCGGCCGTAGACCGGATCAAAAATCAGCTCACGCCCCGGATCGCTCTTAGCGATACCGAACAGGCGATCCGAGATCAGCTCATCGGCCGACGCGATGCTCATTGAACTTTTGGGGGCTCAATCTTTTCGAGTTCGGGAATGACTTCCCTGGCCAATCTGTCCAGATGCGCACGCCGGTCGTCCCGAGGCATGATCGGCGCCAGAATGAAATAATTCACTCCGATATCGATGTAGTCCTTGAGGTAGCTGATGACGCGTTCTGGCGGCCCGTAGGCGCAGTACTTGTCGACAAGCTCGGCGAAATCCTGATCGTAGCGGTAGGACAGTTCCTTGACGCCCCATTTTCTGGCCTCATCGAGGTCGTCGTACAAGCTGACATAAATGAAGCACGCCCAGGCGTAATCGTCGGGGAGCTTTCGGTCATAACCGTCTGCAAATTCGACCACCTGGTCGAAAGAGATTTTGCATCTGTCGGCCGTATACATGTAGGGGTGCCAGCCGTCACCGATTCGGGCGGCACGCTTCATCGGTCCTTCCTGCCGACCGGAAACCCAAATGGGAATGCCACCTGGCTGAACCGGCGTCGGTAGCATGTCGACATCCTCGAGATGGAAGATCTTGCCGTCATAGTCGAAGCGCTCACCGGTCCAGTATTTCTTCATGATCTCGATGGCTTCGGTGGCGCGCTGGCCGCGCTCATTCATCGGCACTTCGCAACCCGCAAACTCGCGCGGATAGTCACCGCCGACTCCAACAGTCAGGAGCACGCGTCCCTCCGACTGAACGTCAAGGCATGAAAACTGCTTGGCCACCATGGTCGGGTGGCGGAGCGGCAACAGCAATGTCGCAGGTCCAACCTTGATACGAGACGTCAGCGCGGCGGCACGGGTCAGCGTGGTGACAGCTTCAAAGATGGGACGGTGATAGACGATGTGCTCGCCCGTCCAGAATGAATCGTATCCGAATTCTTCCACGGCGCGGATATCGTCCGCGCTCCAGATATCGCCACCGCACGTGACTCCGAATTTGGCTGGCATAATTCCTCCCTTAACGTCTGCGGCGGTGCGGTGATCGCGCTGCCGCGAATAATGTGATCAATTCACCCGGTATTTCTTGATCTTGTCCGGATCGAGTTCGACACCGAGTCCGGGCCCTTCCGGCAATGTCAGGCAGCCGTCGGCGTAAGCAAACGGCTCGGTGATGACATCGTCGATATAAAAGACCCCACCTACTTTGGTTTGCTCTCGGCCCTCCAGCGTATTGATGGTGATGACCGACGGCATGACCGTCCCGTCGAGCGCGGCCGAAAGGTGCAGATTTGCCGCATTTCCCACGCCGGCTTCGAGAGATCCATTGACGTTGACGGGAAGGCCTGCCGCCGTTGCGATGGCGCCAATTTCCATGGATCGCAACAAACCACTCGCCTTCGTGTAATAGATCGACATGATGTCGGCGGCCCCGCGTTTGACGATTTCAACGGCATCCTGAGGTGTCCAGCAGCCTTCGTCCACGATGACCGGGATATCTACAGCAGCTGCGACGGCTGCCATCGCGTCCACACCTTCGACGGGTTGCTCGATGGCGCAGATCATGGCGGCATCCTGCATGGAACGGGTTGCGGCGACGGCGGTTTTGACACTGCGATAGCCGCGATTTACGTCCGGATAGAGCTGGATGTCATCACCGACGGCTTTGCGCACTGCGGTGAGAACAGCCAGATCTTCGACGGGATCCCCGCCAATCTTGATCTGCATCCATTTGAGGCCGTCGGCGGCCACTTCGGCGGCTTCCGCGGCGGCATTCTCCGGTGATGCCAAGCCAACGCTATGGCAGATCGGAATTTCCTTGCGCATGGCGCCGCCGAGCAACTGATAAAGCGGTACCCCGAGGTCACGCCCAACGATATCCAGCAGCGCGCTCTCTATCATCGCTTTGGTGTACGGGAAACCCCGCGCCACCTCATCCATTCGCGTCAGCAGTTTACGGGACTCCCGAGGATCCGCGCCAATCAGCAACGGGGACAGCACTTCGTCGATCAGGTAGCAGACGATGTGGGGGTCCTCACCGAAGTAGCGACCGTGTTCTCCCCCCCAACTAAGGATGGCCGGAGCCTCCCCCAAACCCTCAAGCCCTGTATCCGTCGTGACTTTGAGAATGACATAGCGCCCGATCGGTACTTCGAGGGAGCGCCAGCCGTAGGCCGACCGGCCTGGGAGTTCGACGACAATTGTCTCAAGCGATTCGATTTTCATGTTCAGGAACCCTTCAGGCCATAGGAATCCCAGGCGCTGTCGGCCGAGATCTTTCCTTCGCGCAGGTCTCGTTCGATGGCGGCAGGGTCCCGTTCTTCAGGTGTTCCGAATCCACCACCGCCCTGCGTACGCATGCTGAAGACGTCACCGTATTTGAACGGGTGATTGACGGTTTTGGAGTGCAGATCTTCGGGCTCCGGCCCGTCCGGGTTCATGACCATGCTCCCTGTTGCCCCGTCCTTGCCCCCGAACAGTCCAAAGGGCGCGATCTTGAACTTGTCGAACTGGGTGTTGAGAGACCCGCTCTGATCCAGGAATTCAATGTCGCGCCGGACGCCGAGACCGCCGCGCTGCTTGCCGGCACCTCCCGTGTCCGGAATCAGTTCGTAGTGCTTGAAGCGCAACGGATACGTGGCTTCCACCATCTCGATGGGTGTGTTCGCCAGGTTATGAATGCCCTGCGAATAGCAGTCGGGCCCGTCCTTCTCCTGTCGGGCACCCCAACCGCCGACTTCGATATCGAAGAAAATCCAGCTGTCACGGCCATTGCCACCATCGCCGGCGAGGATGTGTACATTCGACATCCCGTAGTACGCCGCGGTGATGCGTTCGGGAATCACTTCGGACAATGCCCGCATCAGCGAGTTCACGATGGTATGCGTGATCGCGTTTCGACCAACGACCGGCGCGGGAGGCATGGCATTGACGATCGAGCCTTCGGGCGCGGTGATTTCGATCGGCTTATAGACGCCGTAGTTGGCGGGAATCGAGGGATCGAGGATCGACAGAATAGCGAAGTAAACGGCCGACTCGCAGGATGACAGTGTGGCGTTGATCGGCGATCGACGTTGCGAGTCGGTACCCGTGAAGTCGATGTGGATCGAGCCGTCGTCAATGGTGACCTTGGTAACGATCTTGATCGATTCATCCAAGACGCCGTCATCGTCAATGAAGTACGACGATTCGTATTCGCCATCCGGGATTTCACGAAGTCGGTCGCGCAACCTTCCTTCCGAGGCATCGATGGCCTCTTCCAGACAATCCATGATGTTGCGGACGCCGTAGCGTTCGATCAGGTCGAGTACGCCGTCACGGCCGATTTCAAGTGCTGCGGTCTGCGCGCGCAGGTCGCCGATGGTCATCGCGGGCTGGCGGATGTTGGCTTCGATCATGGCGAACAGCCGCTCGTTGATCGCACCTTCCTCGAACAGTTTGATGGGCGGGATGCGCAGCCCTTCCTGAAAGATCTCGACGGCGTCGCCGGCGTAGCTTCCCGGGCGCATACCTCCGACATCGAGGTGGTGCCCCAGAGTTCCGCAAATCGCCACCAGTTCGTCACCCGCGAACACCGGAAGGAAGGTTTGAACGTCCGGCAGGTGCTGACCCCCTTTGTAGGGATCGTTGGTGATGATGATGTCGCCGGGCCGCCACTCCTCGATGGGGATCGCCTCGTCCAACGTCGTGCGCAGTGAACGGGACATGGAGTTCAAGTGAATCGGAATTCGGCACGACTGGGCAATGATCCGGCCATTCAGATCGAACACGGCCGTCGAGTAATCCAGCATTTCGCGGATGACGGTTGAATAAGACGTCCGCAGGATCGTCGCGGCCATCTGCTCGGCGACGCCAACCAAAGCATTGTTGACAACTTCAAGCGTTACGGGATCGACGCGCATCTGCTCACTCCCCAATCGCGATCATCAGGTTGCCCAGCTCGTCAATTCGAGCGCGCTGACCCGGATGGATGACTGTGGTCGAGTCGGTTTGCTCCACGATCGCTGGTCCGTCGAACCGACTCCCCGCGGACAGCGTCTCACGATCGTAAACAGCGGTATCCACATAGTCGCTCGACTCGTCGAAATATACCTGGCGCGATTCCTTTGGATCTGCGCCACTTCCGTTGGTCGTCCGTCTCTGCAGCTCAGGTGCAGACATCAATCCGATCGCCGCGACGCGACCACTGACAAATTCGACAGGTTTATCCGGATGATGGTGGGCATAGAGCTGTTGATGGAGATCGTGGAAGTTCTGAATGATCTGCTCGGCTGATTTATCATCCAGCGCTCCGTTCGGCACCGTGACATTGACCTCATAAGCCTGACCGACGTAGCGCAGATCGGCCGAGCGTTGGAGGTCGCGTTGATCTTCTGGCACGCCATCCCGCTCCAAAGCTTCATGTGCTTCCCTATCGAGTTCACCGAACAACGGATTAAGGTTCTCCCCTGCAATCTCCTCTCCGCGCAGGACTCGCGTTTGACCGAAATCGTGGCGGATATCGGACATCACGAGCCCAACGGCTGAAAAGACGCCGGGGCGTTCGGGAACCAGAACTTCGGGAATGCCGACCGCCGTCGCCAGGGCCGCGGCATGCATGGGGCCGGCGCCACCAAACGCCAGAAGCGTAATGTCCCGGGGGTCAAAACCTTTTTCCGCCGAGCTCACACGCAATGCGCGTTCCATATTGGCGTTGGCAATCCGAATGATACCGGCTGCCGCTTCCTCGACCGTCATCTTCAAGGGTTCAGCGATCTTCGATCGAATGGCCTCTCGCGCCGCGTCGAGATCGACGCTCATGTCGCCGCCGACGAATCGGTCGGGGTGCATACGCCCCAACACCAGATTGGCATCGGTAACCGTGGGTTCCGTTCCGCCACGTTTATAGGCGGCAGGACCCGGGTCCGCACCCGCGCTCTGAGGCCCGACGTGGAGACCGTTCCAGTCGTCCAGCCAGGCAATGCTTCCGGCCCCGGCGCCGATCGTGTTGATCTCGATCATCGGGACCTTCACTGGCAGTTCGTCGATACCGCCCTCGGTGGTCATGCGGAGCTCACCCTTATGAATGAGGGAGATGTCGGTACTGGTGCCTCCCATGTCGACCCCGAGCAGATTGGGTTGTTCGGTTGCCGAGCCCAGCCGCTGAACTGCGAGCGCACCGCCCGCTGGACCCGACGTGATCATTCGGACCGGATAGTTCTGCGCAGCCGCGATGGTGAGCGAGCCCCCGTTGGATTGCATCAAAAGGATATTTGCGTTGGGCAGTACGGCCTTGATCTTGGGTGTGATGTCTTCAAGGTACTGGGTGACCAACGGCATCGCCGCGGCATTCAGGGCAACAGTGCTCATCCGCTCGAACTCGCGGATTTCCCGGCAGACTTCGTACGATGCCGCAACGTGGATTCCCTGAACACCCTGGCGCAACCAGTCTCGTACAAGCGCCTCATTGGCCGGGTTGACGAACGAATTGAGAAAGCAGATCGCCACAGCCTGGGATCCGCTGTCGCGAATGACATCGCACAGGTTGCTGACTTCGGCCTGGTCGGGTTCTGTGAGAACGTTTCCTTCGGCGCTCATACGTTCACTGACAGAATAGCGACGCTCCCGTGGGACGACGGGCTCCGGCTTGTCCTGCATGAGATCGTACATGTCGTGTCTGAAGTGCCGGCCGATCTCGAGCACATCCCGGAAACCGTCGGTGGTTACCAGGGAAGTTTGTGGCAGCTTCTTTTCAAGGACGGCATTCGTCACGATGGTGGTGCCGTGGACCAGCATCGTCACGTCCTCGGCATTGACGGCCGCCAATTCAAGTCCGCGTTCCACGGCATTGATCAGCGCCCCACCGGGGTCGCTTCGACGACTGGGGACTTTCGTTACGGTGACACGACCGGAGTCTTCTTCCAGAACGGTGATGTCCGTGAAGGTTCCGCCAATGTCGATACCGAGCCTTATCGCTCCCATATCCAGTTCCTCAACGATGGAGACAACATTCTATTTATCCTGCTTTGAATTAGGGGGTGGCTTGCCGTTCCCCGACGCCGTCTGATGAAAGGATGTCTCATAGCGAAACTTGCAGCGGTCAATTCGGTAAGAGATGACACCGGCCTCGATCGGTACACCCGCATCGGAATGCCAAGTGTAGGTATTGGCGAGAACCAGCGTTCTTGGAGCAACCCCAAGGGCTTCAGAGACCTCAGCGGAGGCAGAAATAATCTCGCTCTCCCAGTCCACCTGAGCGATACGTGAGCCAATGATTTCTTCCAGAACCTGTGAGGCGTCTTGTTGGGCAACCCGGTCCGGGTCAATCCGCCCGGCGAGTTCCGGTGGGTAGTAACGGCCGTCATGACAAACGACCCGGTCGTCAACGGAGCGCGTGAGCGAGAGATATCCCACCGTTCCGTCCGATGCGAGCCGCAGCCTGTCGAGAATAAATTCAGGCGGATTGGCCTGGCCATTGAACTCCAAGAGCTCCGTCTCGAATTCGATCCCCTGGCTGTTGAGGTCCTGCTCGAAACTCTGGAGAGGCGCGAAGCGCCTGGTGATCTTGGGTGGGCTGACCGTCGTGCCGCGTCCACGAAGCCGGGACACCAGTCCGCTCTTCTCCAGGAGATCGAGCGCCCCACGAACGGTTATGCGACTGACTCCGAACCGCTTGGCCAGTTGCTGCTCTGTCGGCAACAGGGAATTGGGCGCCAGGAGATTGATTTCGTCCTGAAGGACGGCAGCGACATCCAAATAACGGGGTGAGCGTGGTGGCATATTTCGGCTGCAATGATGAGGACGAGCGTCGGAATACGATGCCTGTATCATCGATTAGTTATAACCAATTGGTCAAGACTAATTACGAAAAATTTCAGCCACACTCGACAAAGTTCGACGAGCAGTGGTTACAGCGGTGAACGAGACCGTCGAATGCGGCTCGACAACCCACGCCATGTTGTTTGAGGTTTACGAGAGCGAGGCCGACTGGAACGAGCACATGAAGCAGCCCTACGTGAAGGCATTCATGGATG
>MDTE01138040.1_pt1 | contig 28821 bp, 26 predicted proteins | sample 811231 | NCBI WGS metagenome assembly MDTE01 (sample SAMN05326651, study PRJNA326480) | marine metagenome | isolation source: seawater | place: Indian Ocean: Red Sea | collected 2010 | reverse complement strand
TCTTTGGTTACATAATCATAATTTACTACTTGTGAAGATCCATTGATTATATCATTTCTTGAATCAGTGTGTGTTGTTGTAATATATAAATCACCACCTGCTGAATATGATGGATGACCTGCTGAAATGTATTGTCTGTTAGTTCCATCTTTGACTGGTGCAACACTATCATCACTAATCCAAACTCTTGCCCAGTGGTCTTTTATCCAACCACTTGCATATGAATCACTATTACTAATGGACATATTATCGGTTGTAATAGTTCCTGTGTTATCTCTAAAATTATGGTCAAGGCTTAAAAGTATGTCACCACCAAATGGTGCTGGTGCACTACTTGTAGTTTTTCTATTACCTTTTATTTTTAATATACTTGCAAGTTGTTGAACATTTGAATTACTATCACTGTCTGCACCTAATTGTGAATTAGTTGTGCTACCGGCTAATGTAACTGTTCCCCAACCATTTGTTGTAGATGAAGTATTTGTAATACCTAATTGTGAAGAAACATTTGATTGATCAAGTGTTCCATCACTTTGGCTTGATAGTAAAAAATATCTTGTGTCAGCTGAACCATGTGCTCCATTGTTTGGTAGTTGATAAGTTTTAGTCGCATTTAAATCACTACTACCACTCCAATTACCGTCCCAACCTTTAATTACTTGTGTGCCACCGCCAGTGTTTATTACAATGTCATTTCCAGTATCATTAGCATTTAAAACAAGTTTTTTTGCTGTTATTGTTTCACCATCTACAATGTCATTTCCATTTGCATCTAAATCTCCACCAAGTTGTGGTGTTGTATCTTCTACAAGATTATTAATTGAAACTGCTTGTGCTCTTGCGTCTGTGTAATATAAATTTCCTTCTTCTGGAATATCTGCTGTTGAAATTTGATTTGTGCCTGTACCAAAATCTAAATGTGTATCATCGATACCATTTGCTTTTAATGTAACTGCACCTGATGAAACAACAAAGTGATCACCACTAAATGATGCTACACCTTTGTTTGATGATCCAGCATCTTCTGCCGCAATAGTTAATGTGTTTGCCGCATCATCATATATTGTTGAAATACCTTCACCTTCTTGTATTAATGCATTAACTCTGTCATCAACTCTTTCATTAGTAAAGTATAAGTTTGTACTACCTTCTGTTATTTCATCTGTGTTGTCTTTGGTTTCTATCTGTGTTGCAATGTAAGCCTTAACTGATTGTTGTGATGGTGCTCTTGTGGCACTATCAGTTGCAAAGTTATCTTCATCAATAATGTTGTTTGTTATTCTTGCATCTGCTCTTGAATTTGTGAAATATAAATTAGTTGAACCTTCTGATAAATCATCTGTATCAAATGTACTTAAATTTGGTAATGTTAATGTAGCTGTGCTTGAATTATATGATAATGGTGATGTTGCTGTTAGTCCAAGTGTACTAGCAACTGGTTCAAATCTTCCATTGCTACTATTCCAACTTAAGATCATTGTGTTACCAACACCTGAAGTTGTTACATCTGACAAGTCGTTAATAGACATTGTGCCAACTTTAGTTGCCACTCTTGCATCAGTATAATATTTGTTTGATGAACCTTCTGTTAAGTTGTCAGTAGTTTTTGTTCCTAACCTTGTATCCCATCTTGCATCTGTATAATATAAATTTGTTGAACCTTCTGATAAATCATCTGTGTCGTGATTAGCAATAGATGATGCTGTACCTGTTAATGTTCCTGTAATATTTGTTGCTGTAATAGTTGTTATTGTGGCTGTGTTTGCTGTAACTACGTTTGCTGTTACGTTACCATCACCACTTGTAATATCACTTGTTAAAGTAAGTACACCACTGCTATTAAAAGCTAATAATTTATCTGCTCTACTTGCCGCCGCTGGTAATGTACTGTTTGCTTCTGATACAAGTTCATCTGCTGGAAACTTTAATGATTGTGCACCAGTTTCAATGTTATCTTGTACTGCCATTACAATATTATCAAATTCTGCGTTAAGTGTTTTGGCTGTTAGTGCACCTCCAGTTTGAAAGTCTACTGTTCTTGCTAGTTCAACATCTCTAACAATAGTAACTGTTGCACCATTTGACGGAGCAGTTCCAAATTGTACTGTTCCACCTTTGTTTGAATCATCACCAACATTTAATAAAACTGTATAATGTGTTGTGTATGTTTGTAATGTACCATCTACGTAAACTTTAATATCACCATTATCTTTAAGTGCTGTTCCAAATGTACCTGTTGTTACTGTTACTGTTGCACTGGAAACTGTTGTAGATGCGGCTGTTACAAGTTCAACTACTGTACCGCTTGTTCTTGTGTTGATTGTTGTTTCTAATGTAGCCGACGAAGCTCCTGCTCCTGTAACTGTAATGCTTTTGCCCTGTAAATCGTCTGTATAGAAAAAGTCTGCCGCTGTTACTGTTAGTGTTTGATCACCGCTTGATATTGAACCTGTACCGGTTGTTATTGTGTTACCTGTTTGTAGTGCAGGCGTAACGAATGTAAATACAAAATCTTTGTTATTACCGTTTCCTGTATATTGTATACTTGGTGTTGTTGAAGTTACTGCCATAGTGTGTTTCCTTTGTAGTATTTACCTAATTGTTAAGGTAATACTTTTTCGTATAAGAAATTATTTAAATCTCCGTTTTTACGTTCCTCTCTTGCTCGTCTTTCCGCTGTTCTTTCTTTAAGTCTGTATGTTTTTCCATCAATAGCTTCTAGTAAAAATTCGTGTATGTATTTTCTAAATACCATCTGTGCCCACCATAAGTTTTGTAGTGGTACTAATCCCAAACCTGTTTGTGTCAAATTACGTAATTGTAGTTTTGCGTAATCTTTATCATCAACAAATGGAGATGCTCCAAGTTTAATAATTCCTTCCATTAATTTCATACCATCACCAAATACAGGACCCAATAAATTTGACCATTCTGAGCTTAATCTTACATTTGGTTTTTCACCTTTGAATACTGCATTAATAAAATCCTCTCCGCCCATTTCCATAAACACATCTGATACAATACCTAATCCACCACCTGTGATTGCGGCTCTTGTCCATTTATCTAATGAATTTACTTTTCTAACTTGTCTACCTTTTGAATAATCTTTTAAGTCATTTACTATAGCACCCATTAATGTTGTTATTACAAACATACCTGAAGCAAATGCTATTGTGTTTGCCGCCGAGTTGTTTTTCCAATGACGTAAAATAATTTTACGAAATATACCTACTGGAATTTGTTTAAACTGCATAAGTGCATCAACTGCCGCACCAAATACTTTTCTATTATCACCAAAAAATCTTGCCGCAGATTTATCAAAATCATTTCCTTCAATAACCAATGTTCTTGAAACATCATTAAACAATGTTGTAAGATTTGTACTTAAACTTGTTTTACCAAAAGCATTTTCAAATACTCTATCAAGGTCACCAAGTTTACGCATATCAATAAATCCACGTGCATCTAATACATCATTGTTTAATAATCTTGACCAAGCTGACTCACCACCTCTTGATACATCATCAATTCCATATTTTGCTAATGCTTCTTGCATACCTTTATTCAATTTGTTGAAAGGTGTTTTGTTTTTAATAGCTTTGCCAATTTGTCTACTATACAAACCTGCAACAGCACCACGTAAATTATTTGTCCATTGTTGTAAGTAAGATGCTTTTAATAAAACTTGTGAAGCTGTGTTAATTTTTTTAGTAGTCCAACCACCAAATGTTGCACCACCTCCAATTTCTTCACCAAATCTACCTATCATATCATCAAATATAAATCCCATTTCTTGTGCCCAAAGTCTTTCTTCTTTTGCAGAAAGTTTAACACCTGCTGTTAATAGTTTAACTGTTTGATGATATGGTATTCCAAATATTGATTTACCTGCAAGTATGGCTGTAGGAACATCAATCATTGCTGTAAATGTTGCTGTACCTAACTTGGATGCAACTTGTAAATTTTTTGCTGATTGGAATGCGGCGTATGTATTGTTGTTTTCATATTTGTTTGGACTTAACATTTGATCCATTGCAATTAAAGACCCATCAACTTGATGACTGTTTAATCTGTTACCTTCTCTTGTAAGAAAGTTTCTAATTGGATTTATATTTGGACCAAAAAAGTTTTGTATAGCATCTTGTCTAGCAAACTCTCTAATGTCTGTAATAATTTGTTGTTCAATACCAACACGTGAATATTCTTCGTGTACTCTTAAAAATGCTTCACCATCTTTAAATTGTATAATTGGTGTTTTTTTACGTAATGATTTTTTATTACCTGCTTGTATTTTGTCACCAACTTTTCTCCAATCACCATCACCTAATGTAATTTGATCATATGTTTCTTCTAAAACTCTTTTCTTATCAATATCTCTTGTTCCGTGTACTGCTTCATTTAAATCATTAAAATGTTTTTGAACAAATTGTTCTTTAGTAAGTTTACCAACTAATTTTTTATCCCAAACAATACGTTGGTTTACATTTGAAATACTTCCATCATCACCTGTAAGTATTCTGTTAGCCATTTTTTTAACTTTTATTTTAAAATAGCCACGTGCAACTGCTTGTGCTTTTGTATTTCCAGTTACACTTTCACCTTTAGTATTTTTAGTTTGTTCAATGTGAATAAGTTCTCTTATAAAATCTTCTCTATTTTGTTTATTTCTGTTTATAAAAAATCTATCAAACGTAACACCAAAATGTTTAAGTGTAAGTGCAGTCAATTCACCTTGCAATTCAATTTGTTTGGATTTGAATATTTCTAATAATGGACTACCACCACGTACATCGTTAGTATCCCAAATTAAACTTTGTAATGCATTAATTTCAGCTTTTTGTTGTGAATGACCTTGATCAATAAAAAATTTTACTCTTGTTGCGTAATCTCTTTTAAAGTGTCCAGCCTTACCTAAACTTGTAATGTTAGTAAGTTTTTCAATAATTTTTTGTTTTCTTTCTACTTTAAATTTGTCTTCAATAATTTTATCAGCAACAGTTTTGTCACCTTCCGTGCTAGTTAAATCTAAATTTTTATCTTCAGCAACTTTTCTTGTTCTCTCATATTCATTTTGAAGTTTAGTACGTTGATCAGCTGATAATTTTTGTTCTATAACTTTATTATCAAGTAAAAACTTTTCATATGCTTCTAAACATTGTTTTGTCATTATACTGCTCCAGCTCCATTACGTGTCATACAAACATTAAGTTCTTTTTCAGCTTGTTCTTCAAGTTTAGTTTTTCTCTTATATTCAATCAAATCATCTATTTCTCTTTGTAATGCAGATTGTTCAGCATCTAATTTACTTGAATCAAAATCTTTCAATGGAACAAATTTTCTTCTGTTATTTTCTTTAACTATTCTAAATCCAACTTCTTTAATACTTGTTTCACTAATTCCTGGTAAAGATAATATTGCTCCAACAACATCACCTTCTTCAAGTGCTTCATCAAAAGATTTACCTAATATTAATTCTACAGCAAAATCTTCATCACCTGTTTCATTTAATTTTGTTTCTACTCTATCAGCATTTTCATTTAATGATTCTCTACCACCTCTTGCATCTTCAATAACTGCATCAGCAGTTTCATTTATACTTCTTGAATTTTTGTTTGTTGTGTTGATCCAATTGGCTGTGTCTGCCTCAAATGCTTTTGATAGTGTATCTAATTCTTCACTGTTAAGTGCTTTACCTCTGCGCCATTGCGGATTTTTTTTACCTTTAAGTATAACATTGTATCCTGCAATTATTTCACCAGTAACACTATCAAATTCTAAATCAAATTTAGTGTCACCAATTTCAACTCTGTATCTTGTTATTTTGTCTCCACCTAATGCTGTTGAAGTAATTGCATTTTCTTCTAACAGTTGTGTTGTTCTTGTTGCATTCATTTGTGGTGTAATAACTTCTACATCACCTCTTGCATTTACTATTCTAATATTTTGATCTGGTGCTAGTTCAGTTATAGTTGGTAATAGTTTTGCAGATATTTTTGTATTACCTGTTAGTACAATACCATCATTTGTTATATCAAGTTTTATTCTATCAGCATCAGCATTGGCGTACATTAATCCTTTACTATCAACATACACACTTCTACCAATGTTACTAACATCTAAATTTCTAATAAAGTTTGCTGATGAAGAAGCTGAACCAAATACTTGTTTACTTCTTCCTTGTGCTGATAATCTGTTTATATCAATTTTTAAATTACTTGATGCAATCGTAGAAGCATCATCTTTAATATTTTTATCAATGTCATTTATAATTTTTTTCTTTTGTGGATTATTTGTTTTACCAGTTGCCATTGAACGAACAAAGTTTGGTATACCTGCAATACCACTTCCTAATAAACTTAATCCTGCACCTGCCCCAAAAGCAAATGCGGCGTTTAAAGCATAATCTTCTAAACCCAAATCTCTGTTTCTAACTTCTTCTGTGTATTCAAATAATGGAGTGTAAACTGCTGTTTCAAGTGCCATACTTGCTAAACCAATTTTACCTGCTCTAGCTAATGTTGTTGCTCCAAAGCCCAATGGTATAATGTTTATAGGATCAATCATTGCACCTATAAATTGTCCACCAAAGTTTAATGCTTTGCCATAACCGTTAGCACGTTGATATATTTTTTGTTTTTCACTTAATTGACCTTGATAGTCACGAATGTTTTTTGCAATATCTACACTTAAATCATCATACCATTCTAAATCTTCTACATAGTATGGATGTGTTTCATTCCAATCTTCTTGTTCAATTAAATTAATACCAGCTTTGGCACGTTGTTTAAGTGCAACATCTTTTGCTAATCCAATTGTTGTTTCTTGAAAACCACTTTTAATTCCATTCCATAAGTTATCACTATAACTACTTTCTGGAATAAACTCATCACTGCCTGTACGTACAGTTTGAACACCAAATCTGTTGTCTATAATATAAGGTTCTGCCACTTTATTCTCCTATGGAAATGTTGGATTATCAAGTGTAGGAGTTAGATCAATTTCACTTAATCCTAAATTTTCTTTAGCTTGTTCGCCTTGTAAAATAATTTCACCTGCAGATAAAACACCATCTCCATCAATGTCTACAGCATTGCCATAAACACCTGCTCTGTATTCATCATAAATTTCTTTTGTGTATGATTCTAATGCACGTAATGGATCCATTTTACCACCACTTGTTTTGTAAGTTCTAATAAAGTTCTCTGCCCAACCTTCTAAAACTTTTTGTTTAACCATTGGTACTTTTAAATATACATCTAAACGTTGTGCATTTTCTGATAACCAATCTAACACCCATTCTTGCATATCACCATCTTTGATATAAAAACTAATTGCGTGTAATTTTTTCTTGTCTTCATCATTCAAAGTATATTCTTTTGCATTTTCATCATAATAATTGTTAAAGCCAATTTCAGTTTCAACTTTAATACGTAAATTTTCTACTTTATCTTCTGTTGTTTGTGCTACATCTTTTTCAACTTCAACTGTTCCTACTCTTACATTTTTCGTTTTATCTTTTGGTTCTCTAACAGTAATAGTTTTAGTTTCTGTTTCTTTATCAAATGTTGCGTTCCAACCTTCTTCTTTTAAAAATTGTTGTGCTGTTGTAGTATTATGTGTTTCAGTTGTTGTTACACCACTATTAGTAAAATCAATATGTGGTACAGCAAATATATCTGTTTTTGCTTCACTTGATTGTTTTTGTAATACTGGAATTGAAAATGCTAATCCTGTATCAACTGGCACCAAGTACATTGCATTACCATCAATAACAAATCTATATTGGTCTTTGTTTTCTTTAATATCTGAAATTGTGTAACTGTCGCTGTAAGCAAACAATGGATAATCTTGTATATTATCAAATACATCTGAAGTAAGTGCTTGTATATCTTCAATTGGAAATGCATCAAATCCATTTGGTATTAAAATCATTTGTCCATTTACTTTTAATTCAATTGGTGTGTATGCTTGTTCAAATTTTTCAAAAGTTTGTTTAAGTGCTACATCTGGTGATACTAATTTAAGTTTTTGTAACCACATAGCATAAGCACCTTCTTTTAAACTTCCAAGCAACTCTGGATTAGAAGCCAATGCTTCACCATATGTTGTAGTAAACTCATTTTCAAAAAGTTCTTTTGCTGAATTAAAATCTGCATCTGATAATCTACTGCCTTTGATTTGTTTTTCTAAATCTGGTGTTTGTATTGCTTCAAATATAGATTGTGCTGAATTAATATCGCCCATTGCAATAAATTGCATAACTTGTTTCATACCTGAATTGTTTAATTCTAAATCACGTAATAGTGTGGGCATATATTTGCCAAAACGTTCTTGTAATTGATTGAAGTATCCATTTGTACCATCGCCAAATAGTATATTAAAATCACCTCTGTTAATTGTGTTTTCAATTTCTTTTAATACATCATTTGGTAATAGTGTAGTTTGCCAAACATCTACACCAGTCATTTTCTTTTTTAGTATCAACATTTCTTCAATTTTATCTGGTGTACTAAAATCTAAAGTGTGACCTGCATCTGAAACTATTTGCCAAGCACTTCCATCTCTTTTGTTTATTAAATCTCTTTTTGCTGTTAGATTTTTACTTAATTCATCTTTAATAGAAGTAAACAATAACATTTCTCTTCTAATGTCATCCATTTGTGCATCATCTAATTTATTACCATCAATGTCTTCACCTGTACTTAATGCAGTTTCAAATGCTTCAATTTGTGTTTCATAATTTTTAATTTCATTACCGTGTGCAGTCATATCTAAAGTTTGTGCATTATTAATTGCCGCACCAATTAATTGACTTGCTTCCCATTCACGTTCTAAAATATCTATTTCACTTTCTGTTCTACCAAGTTCTAACCATCTATCTCTGCTAAATTCATAACCACTTGTAACACCAGTTTTTTCTGTTGCTATTGCACTTTCTAAATATCCAATTTGTTTGTCATAATCTGTGTCTAAAGATCTTTGATCTAAATTATATGTTTTTTGTAATTCATTTGATATTGCAATTTGTTCTCTTACTGTAAGTGCTCTACCAATTCCTGCTTCTTCACCAAATGCATCTGTTATTGTTTCTCCAAACACATCTTCTACTTGTCCCATAATTGTTTGAAATGCTTCACCACCGACACGTATGTCTTTTATAAATTCTTGTTTGGTTAATCCAAATGCTTTGTGATTTTTAAAAGCATTTCTAATTGCACTTGTTTTTAATGTGTAGAAAAATGTTTCTCTTAATTCACTTGCCTTTTGTGGCGACAAGTAATTATCTAAACTTTCGATTTGTCCAATTGTTTGTCCTGTTAGATCAATTATTTCATTCCAACTTTCACTTGTGTAATCCCCACCACTTGTAGAAATTAAATTTTCTAATTCAATTACATTTGACATTGCTGTTTCATACAAATCATCTGTGTATTTTCCTTTTTTCCAAACCAAATCAGCATTTTGTATTGTTTGATATTTTGTTTGTATTTGTCCATCTAAATATTGTGCTATGTCTGGTTGTAATTGACTTGGTACAGTTTGTAATATGTCTTCTCTTAATTGCAATGCATCTGTGTTAAAACCATCTGCATTTGGTATTGGATTTTCAATAGAACTTCCATCATATTGTTTAGCTATATCATATAAATCTTCTCTAATTTTCTTTTGTGCACCTGCAACATAAGCCGCGTTAGCACCTTTTTGAAAATTACTTCCTGCTATTGTGTATTGATTCTCTGCTTCAACATAAGCTAAACCTTCTTTAAGTGTTTGATTTTGTGCTTCAACACCAGCTTCATATCCTTCTACTTTTGCTTTTGCATCTAATACATCATTAGCATAAGCAACAAGTTTTTGCGTGTTTCTTATGTTCGTATCATCTAAACGAGGACGTGTAAACGAACCTGTTGGATTACGTCTATTTTGATACGTTGGTATCTTTGTAGCTGAAGTTCTACCTGATGTTGTTCTAATTTTCTGCACCATAATTTAATACTTCTTTCTGTAACTAACTTTTTTTCCTTTTTTCTTTGCGTAAGATTTTGCTTTCTTCTTACCTGCTTTTGTGTAACTAAATTTTTTTCTTCCTACCATTGGCATTTTATATTCCTCCTCTAATTCTTCCTGCTTGATCAATGTCCATTATATTTGCAGTGAATGGTTCTAATTTATTTGTTGATGGTACCGTACCTCTACGCATACCTGCTAAACTTAAATCTAACAAATTACCAAATGCTCTTTGTCTACCACTTTGTTTGTAGATACTTGCTTCATATCTTTTGCTAACAACATTTGCATAACTATCAAATTTATCTGCCCAATCTTCGTAAGCAAATTCTCTCGCCGTGTCCGCAAACACGTCCAGAGGTGTTCCTTCTAATGACACACCACTAGAAGAATATAAGGCACGTTGAGTACCTACAACTCTTCTTAACTGTTTGCGTCTTTGTTCTTTACGTTCTAAATAAGCACGTTCAGTTTGGTCTGCTTGGAAAGACGATAGTGCCGCTTGTCGATTACCTAACGCAACATTTTGTTGCATTGAGTAAAGTGTACCAGCTGTTGCTATCAGTGTCGCATATGGAGCCACTGCCGCACTTGCCGTACTTGCCATTGAAACTATTGGTTGTAAAAAGCTCATCGTTGTTTCCTTATTAAATATTTATTGTCCAAATTTTACCTCTGTTGTAATTCCTAAAAGTGTTGATGCTAATGGTGTATCAACTGTAATTGAAACAGTTGGGTCTGTGCTTATACCACTTAAAAATACTTTTTTAGTTCCAGTAAATTGTTGTATTGGTGTATCCAATGCTTGTCCTGTAAATCTAAAATCAATTTCTGTCCCATCAACTTTTAATGCTTGAGTTTTGTTTAAGTTTATTGTTGCCGCAACTTTTGTAATTTGTTCCCCACGATATGGTTGACCATTTACTGTTACTGGCAATGTTAATGTTGTCATTGTTGATGTATAATTTTTTCCAACTACCACATCAGTGTAAGTATCATTTAATGTTGTGCCTGCCGTTGATGCTCTTGTTCCTATTGCTACATTGGCGTGAACAATACCATCAGCTACACAGTTTACAGTTTGGTTAGCAAAGTTATATGCACCTGCTAATGAATTAAATGCTGTACTATTTTGTTTACGTGCCCAACCATCTAAATAAATGTTTTCTTCTGTAAGTCTTTCTAATGTGTATGATGTAACTGTTGATGAATCATCTTTTGTATATGTTCTTTCAATAATTGCGTATAGTCTTTGTGTTTCTGGTGAAGTGTCTGCATCATTTACTGCAAGAACTTTTTTAAATTTACCGCCATCAATTGTAAATCTACTCCAACCTTGTACTTGTTTTTCTACATTCAATCCAAACACACCTAACGTTCCATCTTGCATAACCACAAACAAATAGTTTTGGTTTGTGTTTCTGTGTGCCCGCATAAATGTCATATCTTGTGGATTGTCCATTATGTCGTGTGCAACAATAGAATAGTTTTTCGCATAGTAGGAATCACTATTAAAATCAAAAACAAAGCCTCTCAATTCTCTACCATTGGCAGAACAAAATAATACTTCGTTATCAATTGTTGTTGGACGCAAGCCACCTGCTAACGCACCATAACGTGTTTGTAATCTTATGTTTACGTTTGTTGGTGTAACTGGTGCACCTGTCATTTCAAATTCACCACCTGATGTGAATATGAAAAGAGTTTGTTTAGATACTAAATGTCTAATAACATTTACTTCATCACTACCAATTGTAAATGCAAAGCCTGAATCATCTGTTACTGAACCTGTTGTATCACCACTTGAATCTGTTGTTGCCACGGTGGGTTTGAAATTGAAAAAATCCCCCGACTGTGAACCAAATATTGTTTGTGGTTTTAATTTTGTTCCACCATATATCAATCTGTTTTGGTGAAATGATACTGAACGTGGATAGTTGCCACTAAAGAAAGCTGTTTGTTCATATTCAGTTGGTGCCGCGGCTGTAGTTGCTGATAAATCTTCTTCAACTGTTACATTAATTGTTGTTGTTGAAACACCTGTTACTTTTACAAGTCCGCCATTTATTCTAATGTAATCATTTGTTGAAAAGTCTGAAGATGCATCAGCACTAGCAGTAATTGTTGTTGTTCCAGTTTTTGCCGCTGGTGTTAATGTAAGTCCATTATTAAAATTTGCTAATGGTAAAAATGTGTGTGAAATTACTGAACAAGTCCAACTTGTATGTCCTGTTCTTGTAATTTGTACTGGTGCATTATCTTCTTGCACTACAATCATAGTATCAAATGTTTGTGCAAATCTTAATTCATTAATATTATCTGCTGTCCAAAAACAATTTGATGTTACTGTAGTTGCGTAACCACCATCTTTGTATACGTGAAATTTACCTGCTTCAAAAACAAGTACATATTCTTGATCTGTTGAGAATCTAAATGCAACTAGTCTTGCGTGTGATTCAAAACCATCTTCATTGTCCATTGTAGTGTCTGCTTTTACAGGTGACAATACCGTAGGATTAGTTCCATCTATCCATTCAAAGCCGCCTCTTCTTAACAAACCACCTTGTGGTAAAATAAAATAATTTTCTACAGTTGCCGCCGCCGCTGGATATATTGCTAAATCTTCTCTAGCATCAAAGTATTCACCAACTTCACCTTGTGTAAATGAATTTTGTACAATTTTAATGTTTGGCATTGATTTATCCTAATCTTGCCTTAACTAAATGTCCTTCGCCGAGTATGTTTTGTGGTGGAGTTTCTTGTCCATCAACTACCATTGCTTTAGCAAGTTTACTTTCAAACTCTCTACCAAGTCTATCGTTAAGTGTTCCAACACCTGTTACACCTTCACAAACTTCAAAAGCTAATTTTGAAATTAATACTTCAATAAAAAATGGAGGAAAATTACTTTCGTCCATTTCTCTAATGTATTCTAAATAAAGTGGATTGTGTGTTGCATAAATTTTATTATTTTCTACAGCATAATCAGTTCTAAAACCACCAGCTGAATCAAACACACCTTTAACACGAACATAATCACCTGGTAATTGATATGCGTATGTAAAGTTTGGATCAGTTGGAGTTTCTACTAATGATGATAGCTGTACTTTGTGTGTAGCAAAGTTCCAAAATGTATAATACAATAAACCTTTTTTAGTATCATCGTATAAATTTGAAACAACTACACTTTGTCTGTCTGTTCCATCAAATGTAGTAATAGGTGTTCCACCTACTTTGATTAAAGCCTGTGATGCTATTGTAAATTTTGTTGCCATATGGATGTTTCCTTGTTGTAGTTATTTAGCCACAAAAAAAGGGCGACAGTAATTGCCGCCCTTTAATGTACTTTAATGTAAAAATTAACAAAAATTATCTGTTAACTTCCATTGCGTAGATCATGCTGTTGTCAATTGATACCGCACCTGCTGAGAACTGGGCACTGATCAAAGTAGCCAGCTTCTCTGGTACATAATTAACTTCAGTTTTTAGGTCTTGGCCAATTGCCATACCAATTGCATTTTTGTGGAATGCATATGATAATACGTCGGCTGACGCAGTTGTACCATCTGATAATTGGTTTGATACAATCACGTTAAAGCCCATCACGTTAGCAACTTGTCCGCTTACCAATGCGTTAGATAGTGGACCATCTTGTGCTGTGATTAAGTTTGAATCATTTAATAATATATCTTCTAAACCATTTGGATCAATAAGAAGGTATCTGTCATTCATTGGTACATTTTTTGCGTTTAACGCCTTGTGAGCCGCAATAAGAGCATTTCTGTTTAAGTCAACAGCATTAGCTTTAGTAGCCGCTAGACCACCTTCATCTTTTGCCGCATCTAGAGCATCGATAATCACTTGATCGTAAGCACGTCCCATAGCCGCCGCAATTGATTCTGCGTAAGCTGAACGTAGGTCTACGTTTGTGAATAAAGATTCTATATTATCTGCATACTCACCTGTCGCGTATGCTTTTAGTGTAGCAGTTTCAAATGAAGCCGCTGAAGTACCACCACCAACTTTGTATTCGTTAGTTGCGTGTGCTGTAGTACCTAAAGAACCATAAGCTGATGAAGACATAACGTCTAAATCGTCGCCTGCTGGTTTATTAACAGTATAACCTGCTTTGCCCATTACTGGGAACTTGTATGTGCTACCAACTACGCCACGTACTGTTCTTACAGCACCTTGCAAGTTAGAAGCCATCTGTTGAGAAACGTGGTTCACTTCCTGGCTAAACATTGTGGTGAACGCACTTGAACTATAAATCGCCATAATAATTACTCCTTGTAATAGCTTGTATATAATTTACTTGTATTTGTGTCGCGTTAGATAAATTGTCTTGTGTATTTGCAGGTTTTTGTATTCGCAAAAATTATCTACTCCTACGCAAGGTTTTCAACTATAGTTGAACTAAACATATTGTCCCGAAGGGTATGTTTAATTGCTACTGCTGTTATTTATCTGCGTTTGTGTGTTTTTGTTGAACGTTTCATTATACGTCTGTTGAGCTTCTTTAACTTTTTATCCGCCGGTCCACGGTTAAATGTATGCCAACGTCCTTTATGTTTTGCATCACGCAGGTTTTCATCATGTGTGCCAATCTGTAGATGCTCCGGATTACAGCATGATGGATTGTCGCATTGATGTAATACAACGTTGTGATCAAGGTATTCCCAGTTTTCTATACGATTGAGCAAACATACCAAACGGTGCACCAGATAATGCTTACCATCGTGTATGCAAACTCCATAACCTTGTTGATTCTTGCCACGTTGCCATACCCAACAGTTTGAACGTTTGTGTATTTTACAATAGTTCTGAATTTTTTCTAATGTGTACGATTGCCTTGCTCGTGCCATACTGTTATTTATGGTGGGGAAGAGTGGGGATTCTATATTGCTTTAAGTGGGGCAAGATGAGAAATTTTTTTAAGCAAAAAATAGAGAGTTTTTTGTCACAGTAGCCGCCCGCCCATCGTCCGCCAAATTTGGGGGGCCTGGTTTACAAATCTCGCTAAACTACGTCATCTTGTAAGAATTATGGAGAATTGGTATTGTCACAAACTATTCGTCCACGATGAAAATGCTGTAATATCAATGGTTTACATCATCTTGGAAGTATGGTGTGTTCATCTTTGTGCAAGATGACTATATGTTGTGCCATAGTTGGCCAAGGTGGAAAGAGGATTGGCCTCACTGTGGCCTTTTAAGCGGTATTGTTTTCCCCACCTGCGGCGGCGATTCACCTTATTCATTGTTCTCGTACAATAATTCACAATAATCCACTTTTCATTATTGCTTCTTAACAATGTTCCAAAGTACACCAAAGTACACCATTATTCGCTTGCGAGTGTGCTGTATCTTTGCTTTGTGTATATGTGTGTTATGTGTTGCGTTCTATATCATTGCCGAAGTAATCGCTGTGTGTCATTAAAAACAGTTCAGCATCAAATCTACTGTCAAATACAAAAGCAAACCCTCTGTTTGAACTATTTGTGCGCCAACGTGCAAAGCAACAGGTATTACACCATTTTAATAATCGTGCAATGTCTTGCTGTCTCAAATGTTCAAACTCAATTATGTGTCTATTTGGGTGCTTTTCCATTGGGATCAACCACTTGTTTAAGTGCTTTACGTTCTGCGAGATATTCTCGTTTCCACTTGCTTCTGTCTGTTCGCCACAACTGTTTGTGATCTATTTTTCGCTGTAGCCAATCAGCATTTGTAGTGTGTAGTAGGTGTAGCAAGGGATTGTCAGCATACTTTTCAGCTTGTTCAAGTGCTTCCATTCGCCTTGCCACCAGTTGTTTGACTGATACTAGCGGTGTTGAAAATACCAGTCGTGGTTTCATTTATTTCTCTGCAGGTAAACGTTCCATTTGTTGGTATAAACGATACATTTCATTTCTGTGTGCATCGCCAACAGGATCACCTTGCGGTAACTTGTATTTAGGATCGTTCATCATATCACGTGCTTGGTCAAGTAACGTAGTTCGTGTTACAGCTGACGTACTGCCCGGTGCCATTGGATTAGGACCATTTCTGTACTGCATTGCATCGTGTAGTATTTGTAAGCCTTCTGCTGTGCTTGCCAATGGTGCCGCAAGTGTTTCTTGCTTTAGATTCTTTGCAAAATTACGTGTGGCTTCCATCTTTGCGTCATATGTGTTGCTCCACGTGTCTTTTACCAATTGCATCTCTGCTTTTGAATCAATCTTTGGTCCTTGCATCTGTTCTTGCAGTTGTTGTACTGAATCACTGTACAGAGCCATCATACCTTTCATTTGATCTTGTGTAAGACCATATGACTTGAACACACTATTAGCTTCTTTTTGCTGTTCGTCTGTCATTTCCAAGCCCATGTCTTTGACAAAACCATAATCATATTCTTCTGGTGCTTTGGCTTGTGCACCAATTTTCTTTTCTAACTCTGTGTATGATTTGGCAAAGTCTTCTGGTGACTTAAACTTTTCTGGTAACCATTCGGGTCTTGCTTCATCACCAGTAGCATCACTTGATGTTTGTGGTGTTGCACCGGGTGTGTCTAACAAGTTGTCTGGTTGTGTTTGTGGTGTTTCTGCTGTTTCTACAGCATCAACTGGTTGTGTATTCTCTTGTGTGTTTGTTTCTTCACTCATTTTCTATTTCCTTCCGTAAGTTTCTGTGTGTTTGGTCGCTCTCTTTCGAGCATATTATCTATCCTTTTGAGTAAGGCTTGTTGCGCCACTTTGTATACACAAGCATAAGGGTCTGGACTGTCTGAATTTATTTTGTTTTGGTTCGCAATACGTTGTAAATCCCAATACAATCTTTTTCCTGCTTCTGATTCAAATATGTGCTTGTACACCTGTCTCAGTTCTTTCATTTCAATGTCTTTCATTTCAAATCCTTTGCTACGCAGTAACCACGCAAAGTATAACCTTTGCGTTTGGCCCAACTTAAATAGCCGGGCCTAGCGTCCCACGTAAATATACTTATCTGTTTGCAGTCTTCTTCTTCTGCCCAATGCTGTAATTGATGCATCATTAGATCAATGTATTTGCTTGGACAATTTTTTCTTTTTAATATTCCAACAACTGTGCAATCACGTTGTCGTATCCACATATTGTGAATCCATTCAGCTACAAGTAAACATTGTAATTCACCTGTTGCAATATCTTCTACTCCTGTTGTAAATCCATTTGGTTGTTGATCTAATTGTATCATCCAATTTAACCATTGCGGATCATAGTCACCTTTTTGATCACTCTCTACTTGTTGCTTAATCATATCGTGTAGGATCCACCAACCTTTTGGATTATTGTAATCTTTTCCTGAAACTAATTTAATTTTAGCTTTGTGGTTCTTCTGGTGGTTGTTGTTCATTTGTTAACTGTTGTGCCATTCCTTGAATTTGTTGTTGCTGTGCCATTTGCTGTTTCATTTGTTCAACTTCACGTAAATCACGTATTACATCTGGTGACATATCACCTTCACGTAATATATTTCTTGCCAATTTAGCTACATCTACTTGTGCTATTGCATCTGGTCCAAGTTGTGAAACCATTTGTAATAATTGTAAATCACGTGTTATTGTTTGCATTGCAGTACCTTTTCTTACTGCTGAATTTACCACGTATTCAAAAGTACCTTGATCAGTTACAAACTCTGGTACTAAACCACGTATTTGTAATTTAGTTACAAGTGTTTTAATAAGTGGACGTAATAGTTCTTGTTCTAAACGTAAACCGTGTGGTCCAATTCTTCTATAAAACTCTGCCTGTCTTGCTTGTACTTCTGTTGCTGTCATTGTAGGTGATTGTTGTGGTGGTAATAAAGTATCTGCAAATAACATTTGTCTAATACTTTCACGTTGGTCTTCTACAGTTGCCATTGTTAGGTTAAAGTTACCTGCAAATGGAATTGGTTGTAAAGGACTGTCTACAGTTACAACATCACCTGGGTTTAACTGTAAGTTTGAATAGTTAACTGTTGTATCACTTGCAACTTGCCAAGCACCTAAACCTGCCCAACTTGCCTGTGTTAAAATTAATTTTGCTACTTCATTTGCCACTCTAATGTGTGGTAATGCACTACGTACAGGGCTTTCCCCCCATACTTCTTGAATTGTTTTTCCAAAGCGGAATATGACAAATGGATTCACGGGCGTAAACGTTTCTTCTACACACATCATATCTTTACCAATATGAACTGAATAAATCATTTCAGTTTCACCAACTGGACGATGAACACATTCTAAAACTTTAATTTTCTTTTCTGGTTCTCTTTTTGCTGGTGCTTCTAGTTCGGGCATATTGTACCCATAACGTTCATATATAAATTGTTGTGTTTGTTCGTGTTCTCTAAAAACAGTTTCAACTTCATCTTTATAGTTTGTTAAAAAGTATAATTGACTTGTTGGTATTGCCATAAAATCAATTTCACCATTTTCTGTCATTGGATCATATAAAGCTATTGCTCCTGTTCCTGCAATTACGCAGTCTTGGAGTGCTTCTGATATAGCTACATAGAAGTTCCCGCTACGTAACGTTTTGAATATTGTTTTGTTTGTTGTGTCTAAAATTTGTCTAACATCTGGTGCTATTGTTTTTTTAACTTCTTCACGTGCATCTAAATATGCCCACTGTTGGTTTTGTGGTATAAGCAAGTTTAAAATTGTGCTGACTAGACCACTCGTTGCGTGTACAGCCGTCATATCATAAAGTTTTGTTCTGTCTGTATTTGATTCCATTGAACGCCAAATGTCTCTGTGTGGGTATGTAAATGAGTATGCTTCACTCATTTCTTCTTCGTGTCTAGCACGAGCTTCTTTGGCTTTTTTAAATAAATTTTTTGTATAGTTTAAATCGTAATTTTTCATACTAATATAATAAGTTCACTGGATAGTTCCATTCGTCACTCACACCCAAGTAACCTTGCGGATTTGCTATCAGTTGGCTTCTTCCTCTACGTTGTCTTTGTCTACTTCTTTCTTGACTTGCGGCAAACCTTGCTTCTTGCTCTCTTGCTTCAGCATCTGCTTTGTCTTGTGCTTCTTTACGTGCCTGTTCGTTTGCTCTTGCCACAGCTAACGGATCGGGCATTTTTGGTTTTGAAAATATTCCACCCATCTAATAAGTACCTCCTGTTAAACTTTGGCTTGCTCCAAATTTTTCTTTACCGCCAAATATCTTTGTAAAAATTGTTTTCTTTTTACGTTTAGTTAAATCTATTGTACCTTCAACATCCTTGCCTTGTGCTTTAGCAGTTTCAGTTGCTATTTCATTCATCTCTTCTTGTGTAAGTTCACTACCTTTTTTGTAAGTAAACACTTTTTGCCCGCCTTCATAATGTGTTTGTTTTAAATTATGACGCATTGCACTACTAATAAGTCCACCACCCGGTACAAACATAAGTGGTATACTCATTATATTTACAAACTTTCGCTGTGACTTTACCTGGGCTTGGGACAATGGGATACGACTCATTTCTGCTTCGTATTCTTTCTTACCTTTACTTGTCATAACAATTGATCCTTTTTTGGTTCTAATTGCATTACCAAACTTGTCAGTTACAAAGTTGCCTGCTTTACTTGCCACAGCGTCCCAAACACGACGGCTATCATCACCGCCCTTCATTCTGTTTGGATTGGCAATTTGTTTTTTAGTAATATCTTGTGTAGTGTTTTGTATTCTTACTTCAGTTCTAGCTTTTTTGTTTCTTCTAATGATTGCATCAGTATAAATTGGTGCATCACTAATTTTAACTCGTGGTCTAGAACTACCGCCCCCACTACTATTGCTACTTGAACTACTTCTTCCCATTAAAACAATAAATTCCTTTTAGGTCCTGTAAATTGTTCCGAAATTCCTAATAGTGATAAAAAGTTTCTACCTAATCTTCTACGTCTTTGTTCTCTTGCTAACAAAAATACTGTTGGATTAATAATTTTACCACTGCCTGTTCCATCATCTACTACAGGTGGAACTACTGGTGTTGGTACTGGTGTTGGTACTGGTGTTGGTTGATTATTGTTTCCACCTCCACCTCTGTCGTTATTATTATCTCTTGGGGGATCATTGTATATTCTTGGTTTTTTTGGTACAATTTGTGTACCTCTACTCATTCCCGATGCTGTGTGTGGATTGGGTCTCCAAACAGTTCTGGTAGTTCTTGCACTTCCACCATCACTACTTGAACCTGAACTTCCTCTTCCCATAATGTGATTCTCCTTGTTGTTGTATTTATACAATTACTTGTTTGTAATATTAGCTTTACCGCCCGCCATTTGTAATGGTGATTGAATTTGTGGTATTTTTGTTACATCAACGTTGGGCTGTGGTAATTTAGATAAAGCAAGTGAAACTGCATCTAAACAATCATCCATTTTATTGTAGGGAAATTCGGAAAGCTGGCTCATAAAATGACTGTTTTCTGTAACACGTTTATGAACTTTCATTTTTCCAACTTTAATAATTGGTTCTAATTGTTGTGCCATAAAGTTTAATTTATTGCTGTTTCTAAATTCACCAATAACAATAACTTTCTTTTTCATTTCTAATGCTTTGCGTTTTAATTCTGTTTTTAATGTAGGTGAAAAGTTTTCTTCTAAAAATATGTGCCCAATTTTATACTTGTCACAAGCTAAAATTATTTCTTCACATTGCTTATCAAATTCTTTATTTTCAGCACCACTTAATTCAATAACATCGTGTATGTAAGTGTTTCCATCTACATCACGTGCTGTAACAGCCAATACTGAATCATCACGTCCACGTAATCCTAGTGCTGGATCCCAACCTGCACACATTCTTTGAATTTGTTTTTCACCAAGCCCAACAACCGGCAAATAATTGCCCATAGGTTGTGGTATGTGTTGAAATGTTAATTCATCTTCATATATTTCAATTTTTTCTGTTTGAATAAGTGTTTCATATGTACTGCTTGGTATTAATAGATACTGTGATTTAAAATCTCCAAGTGTACTTTCGTTACGTTGTCTTTCTAACCATTCCCAAGTAAACATACCGTCTGGGTGATTATCCCAAGCAAGTTTTGACTCTTTATCATACACTGGTTTTTTTAAAACATCATTATAACCAATTGTTTGACAATGAGCATATAAACTTTCGGATGAATGTGGCGTGCCAACTAATAAAACTTGTTGTGCAATTTTACCAAACTCCATTACTCTATCTTTCAAAAAGTTTCTAGCATCTTGTGTTGTTACGTTTGAACTAATCTCAACATCATCACCAATTATTTCAGTGGCGTGCATTCCAGTAAAACCTGATGTAATAGATGTTACAGTACAACTTGGGTTAAGTTGTATTGAATCTCTTTCAACTGTAAATTGATTTGCTTGCCAAGTATATAATTCACTTTTTAAATGTTGTGTAAGTGGATTGCTTTCAATAATACTACGTATCATCATCGAGTTACGCATTGCCAAACTTTTTTTTGCACTAACAATAATACAAGTATAGTTTGGATCAGTTAATAAACGCCAAGCAACATACACACACAAAATATAACTTTTGCCTGCGTGTCTAAACACTTGTAATATACGTCTTGGACTATTTTTTGTATTATCTAACCAATCACAAACTTCAACGTGTAAGTCTGGTGTTGTAAGACCACTCAATATATTTTGTGTATCTAAAAAAAGTTTAAAAGGAACTTGCATTTTTCACCTCAAACTTATTGGTTTGATTGCCCCACACATCCCAACCTTCTGTCTGTGTTCTTGCAAACATTTCTAATCTTGGTAAATCACCAAACAATCTAACTATGTCTGATCTTACCCTATCTGGTTTTCTGCTGTGCTCTCTTCTTGTTTCCATTATAACCTGTGCAACATCTCTATTGGCTCTTGGCAGAGGTTTTCCTCGTCTTGCCAACAAACAAAGTTCTGCATTTGATTTAGTATAGTTGCCAACACCTTTGAAAAACCCTTCATTGGTTTTGTTCATTTTAATCCAAGTGAATGCACAAGTGATGTATTCAAAACCCCATGCTTCTATCACACGATTGCACTTCATCAAGTAAGGCATTGTGGTCCATATGAACAACATTGCATTTTCGTCACACCAATCACGAACTGGTATTGCACTGATCGCATCCACACTCATTGTGGGATATTTGTCTGTGACTCCTCCGCCAAATGTGGTGGTAGTTCGCCTTTCAGCATAGTGCCACGGTGGGTCTGCATATATGATTTGATATAAACATTGCATTATTCATCTTGTTTCTTTGGTTCTTCTTTTGTTTTTTCTTCTTCTTTTGGTTTCATACGTTCCATTGCTTTTTTAAGTAATTTTTCTGCTTCACCATCTTTGGTTGGTGTTGACTCACTTGCATTGTTTAATCCACTAATATGTTGTGCCATTGTTTTTAATAACATCATATGAGATTTTCTTGCGTTAATTAGAAATGTACATTTCTTAACGTAGTGTGGATCATCATCTGCGGGCCAAGCCGCATCTGAAAATAATGCGTGTCCGTGTGCTAATTCTTTATCAAAATATTGATTTGAAAATTCTTTTAAAATTGTTTCATAGTTGTCATCAACTATCTTTTTTCTTCCAGCCATGTTTCATTTTCCTTCTGTTTGTTTCTATGCAGTAATATTTATGTGAAAAAAATAAGGGCCAATACCCTGTCAAGCGAAGTATTGACCCTTTAAATGTACGCAGTATCAAAACATACATTTTAGATATAGGAGAGCTTATTGTTATGCCTAACAATACTGGCTCAATGTTATTTATGCTTTTTTGCTTATTTTAAGTATTTTATGCGTCTTTTAAGGTGTCATATCCTTCTTGTTCATCATACCATTGATCCCATTTGCGTTGAATACACCCAATATACAGTTCTTTTTCAAAGTCATATGTTTCAACTCTTTCAACTTCTGCCATCAATGCTTTCCATTTTTCTTCTGTGTCACATTCTTGATCAGCAATCCAATCATTAACTAAATCTTCCATTTCATCGTATAATCTGTTTATACCTTTTTGTAGTATTCGCCATTCAGCCATATTGCTTTTTAACACATTTCCTTGTATTAATGCAAATGTGTTCCTCGGTAGCTCAGTGGTAGAGCATCCGGCTGTTAACCGGACGGTCGCTGGTTCGAGCCCGGCCCGGGGAGCCATTTATTCTACACAGTTTCTACACAGTCTACATTTCACCAATATTTTTTCGCAGAAAACTGGCCTATATTGATGAACTGACTTTCTGTTAAAATGTAAGTTGGCCAAAAATTAATTTTATTTTTCGCAGTTTTACGCCATTTCTAAGTGGTTGACGGATTGCGTTTCTGTGCTACAATATACACATATCCTACACAAATAACAAAAGGAGGCATAGGATGGCGAAAAAAATCATACCCGTTGAAAAAGGCTGTTCACTTGATACAGAAAATAATCGATTGCTTATGACCAGAGAATGGTTGATGCCATTAGTTATTGATGCTCTAAAGGCAAAAGGTCACCAGGCAACAGAATCTAATATTAATGAAATGTTTGATATGCTTAGAAATAAACAATTAATAAAAAATGTTTCAAAACAATTAGAGGAGGCATAGGATTTTAAATGGTAAAAGGTATCAAATTATTAAACAGATCAAAATATAGTTTTATTGAATATTATAATAAAGAAGGTAGATTTGAGAATATTTTAAACTTTATGCCGACGATAACTGGCAAAAAAAATAGAAACTTTGATGATGTAGCTATTGCATTAACTAAAGTTTTACCAGAAGAAATTAAATTGTTTGGTAAGCCACATACATTAAACTTTAAAAGTCGTTGTGATAAATGGACAAAATATTGGAAAAAAATAATAAATGATAATGCTAAACAGCATTTTAGGAATAAGAAAGAGATTATTAAGAGGAGTGAAAAGCCACCTGCCTTTATACATTTATATGACGATTTACGGTTCCTAGAATTAATGATGCAGAAGTATAAAGTGCCAATTTGGATTAAGAATTATTTTGCAAATATAGTTGAGGACTATGATATAAAACATCCATATCAAGATGAATGTGGTGAAAGAATTATGTTCCTTAAATTAAAAAAGGAATATTAGATGAATACACAAAAAGTTAGATTAAATGATGGAGCCATTGTTTTGCATAAACGAGGACACATTTATCATATGCAAATTAAAATTGGCACAAAGTATATTAGAGAAACTTGTGGCACTAATGATTTAGAAACTGCTAAATCAGTTGCATATTCACGATATGATGATTTAAGACTTATAGTTAAGCAAGGTGGTACAATTGAAAAATCACCTAAAGTTGGTTTGCTATATAATGATTATGAACAATGGTTAAAAGATGAATACAAGGACGCAAAGTATCGTCAATATAAAGGACAGTTTGAAAAATACTTTTTGTTTAGATTTGGTAACCATCAAATAAAAGAAATAACTGAAGAACAATTACAAGAATGGTTGGTGTGGCGCCAAACTATATTAACACCTAAAAAGAAACCCCCTACTTCATCAACAGTACATAATGATCTTGTTGTATTAAAAGATTTTTACAATTGGTGCGTTTCAAAAGGTTATATTAAGAAAAGAGAAATACCAGAGTTTCCAAAATTCAAAGTTGAATCACAACGAAGACCAGCATTTATAAATGGTTTGGATAAAAAATTAATTGTACTTGCAAGGAATAGTTTTGAAAGAGAATCACATCCAACAACACGTTCTAAAAGAGAAGACCTTTACACTTATATTAGAATGATGTTAGCTTGTGGTTCAAGAAGTGGTGAACTTGCTTCAATTGGATTAAAACATTTAAGCAAAATAAAAGTAAAACAAAAAGGTAAGTTACGTGAAACGTTTGCTGTTCAATTGTTAGAAAAAACAAAAACAATAAGTGGTAAACGTAGTCATAAACGTACTGCTGTTTTTATGCCCGATTGTTTTGATGTAATACAAAAACATATTAAAAAATATGCGAAGAAAAATATTGATCTAACAGATCGTTTTTGGCCACAACACAAATCATTTGAAAATGGTTTTGATAATTTGTTAACAAGAAACAATTTAAAAATTGAACCAATAACAGGTCTTTCATATTCAATATATTCATTACGTCATACATACATTACAAATAGATTACTTGCTGGTGTAACATCGGATTTAATTGCATCACAATGTGGAACAAGTGTTAAAATGATTGAAGAACACTATTCAAACGTTGTTCCATTACTTGCTAAAAACAAGGTAGTTGCATTAGATGAAGAAAGTGTTGAATATAATATTTTAGATACACAATATAGTGAACTATTTGAGGAAAAATAAATGGAACTAATCATAATCACTAATATTATTATAATATTGTTGTTGGGGTAATAAATACATTTGTCAGTCAATGACAATATGATTGCCTTTATATACAATTAGTGGCGGCCTTCATTCCAAGTTCTTTTCCAATTACTTTGTGTACGGTCGCCACTATAAAAACCCACTATAAATACTTGTATGGCACGCCCCGCACAACGAGTATTACAATCTAGACAAGTTGGACCATTTGAATTGCAAGTGCAAAGTCCAAAAAAGATATTTGTGCTAACGTACTATGATGAAGTATGTCAAATACGCAAGGACTGTTCCGCGGCTGGTTATCGATTTAAATATGTAAAAACCAATTGGACCAGTGAAAAAACGGCCAAAAGAATGAGCAATCATTATAATGCAGTATTTGGTGAAGGTTTTGGTTACAGGAGAATCAAATGAAACAGAAACAAACCCCAGAAGAAAAACGTGGTTTTTTAGAAAATGAAAATGAATATCTCAAAAAGAGAATTGCACGATTAAAGAAGTATGGTGCAAGTGATCCGGAATTAACTGACTGGTATATCACAGTAGCAAAGTTAAATTTAGAAAAGAACTTAGAAGAACTGGAATCATTGGGTAGTAAGTAGTCCAACAATCTCTGTATATAAAGTGGTTTAATCCATCTAAAATATTATACCATTGTAGAAGTAAATGATACCATTGTGTGAGTAGCTGTGTCTAATAGTGAAGTAATGATGATTGTTTGTGTTTTGCCAATATGATAGTTATGCTGAATCAAGTCAGCTAATGAAACAAACATATAACAACAAACTGATAGATACCTTCAGTTAAAAAGTAATTGGTTCACTTCCAAAATGTTTGTTTATGTAATGTGCCGCACCTTCTTCTGTTAAACAAGGTTTAAACCATCCAACAAATCTGCGATTAAAGGAGGCCACAACATCATTGAATATTAATTCAAACTTGTCTGTGTAGGTGTTTGGTACATTTATAATAAAATGGCAATGTGCATGATCTTGGCCAGTCCGTTCAACTGATCCATATCCTATAATATTTTTGTGTTTCTTAAACAATAACCTATTCAATCTGTTGCTTATTTTTTTAGTAAGCATTTGTGTCCGTTCATTGGAACAAGATTCATTATAACTTATTGTTGCAAAATATTTTTTCATATCGTTTCCATTCATTAAAATTCGTTGTTTTTTTGAGCCTAAAAAATTGGGAATTGTATTAGTATATGTTTGCCTAAATGGTGTCTGTGTCCTGTTTTAAGCTGTCTACAGCACCAATAACTTAATTTTACTATACTTGGCTTCAAAAAGTCAACCTTTTGTTTAAAAGAGGTTTAAATAGGACTTTCAATATATTGGCCTAAGTATATGAATTATTTATCTTTTTTCCTATAAAATGGTTGATTTTTGATACAATAATGTGCAATAATATACAATAAGACAGAGAGATTGCTAAATAACATTGCAAAGCAATGAAAAGGAGAAACAAATGGCAACGGTAACTCTGTATGTATCATCACGTAAAGATGATACCAAATTAACTTGTGCAATAACAGGGCAAGTAAAAAAAGAAGTAAAATCTAAACTAGATGACAGTATAGGTTTTGAACACAAACCACTTCCACCAAAAACTTTTTTGGCACGTGGTGAAACTGTTCATCAACAACTACAAGCAATCAAGTCAGCATTAAAACATTTTGAAAAATTAGGTTGTAATACAGCTGATAGATGTTTTTTGTGGAGTACAGGTGAAAAAGATATTGTGGATTTAATCAATCAAAATGATTGTGAAAAACTACAAGCACAAACACAAGAAGCAGATACTAAAGAAACAATACACGAACTATATGCATTAAAGAATGCTTTTAAAGTTCGTATTGGTTGGCAAGATTCAAATAAGAAAAATAGATTTGTTGATCAAGGTAAATCATTAATTGGTGATAGACAAAGTAAATTACCAACTTGGGAAAATGCACTAGCAAAAGCAAGGAATAACGCAAATGGTTAAAAGATACGAAGCAAAAAACAAACAAGTTTTTTTATTGTGTACACAACACGAAAAAATAAAGTTTTCACAATTCTTATTAGAAGTTGAAGCGGCAATAGAAAAAATGCGTGAACTTGATAACTTACCAATTGGTTGGAACAGTTATGATGACAATGCGTTACAAATATCACGTTGGGTTTTACCACTTGAATATGGTGGACTTGATAATGATATTGCTGAACATCAACTTACCACTGTTAACAAAGCATTACGTAAACTTGATTTAAGACCAATAACAATGCAACATACTGGTACTGCTAACCCATACGAAGTTAAAACACATATGGATAAGGCACGTGCAAGATTAAAAGATTGGCGTAAACATCAAGAAGCTAAAAAAGATTTAGAAGATAATGTTTTGTTTGAAGTTGTTTAGATATTGTGTTGAATTAATAAAAATATAAGAGAGATAAGTGCACCAGTAACACCACTGAATAACCACCAAAGTATTTTGCGAATAGAACTAACGTCATCTTGTAAATGCTTTAGGTGGTTGTTTGCAATTATATCTAACTTTGTTTCAAGTTTTGCAACACTTACTTCTACTAACGTTAATCTATCTGGTTCTTGATTATTTGTCATAACTTTTTAACACCCATCCACCTACTTTTCTAAAAGGCCAAGTTATTGCACAAATTATACACGGGTGTTTCCAACATTTCTTTGCCATTATAGATCATCCCATCCACTACCATTATAAACTTGAACTTTTGAATCAGTAGTATTGTAAATTACCATTCCTGCCGCCAAGTTGCTTAAAGCATTTCTGTTTGTAGTAGTATATGTAGCAAGTTGTAAAGGACCACCAACGGAAACTTGTTCTTTACCAGCATCAACATTGAATATGTTATCATTTGTGTCACCATCAACTCTAAAGTCAATGTCTTCATTGTCTGGATTAAAGTGAGCCTTATCAGCGTACAATCTCAATGGTTGTACTCTATCATCTTTGTGATTTGACCCATTGGGCATCATTTCAAATTCTAAATATCCACCTAAATTACTTGATGAATGTGTTCCATCAGCTTTAAAATAACAAGCCGCCGAAGTTGTATTATAATTTGAAGCATCATCGTCCCAACCTGAAGCATAAAAACCACCTAAGTTACCACCATCTGATACTACACCATCACCACCATCTGTTCCACTTCTTACAAACCATACATTACCAAACTTGTCTGCATCTGATCTTGATTTTGCAACAATTGATGGCCATCCATCATGTGATGAATTAACTTGCAAACCTGTATTATATAATTGTCCAACATCTGCTGTTGTTTCCCCACCAATACTCATACCACCTTGTAAGTGTAATGGTGCATAACCTTGTCCATACTCACCTCTACCAATATGAAAACTATTTGAGTTTGATGTATCCGGTGGAGTATGTTGTAAAATTTTCATAGTGTCATTGCTTTCCCAATAACCCCATCCGTGTGGACCAGTTGATACCCCT
>MDTE01165514.1_pt1 | contig 28824 bp, 10 predicted proteins | sample 811231 | NCBI WGS metagenome assembly MDTE01 (sample SAMN05326651, study PRJNA326480) | marine metagenome | isolation source: seawater | place: Indian Ocean: Red Sea | collected 2010 | reverse complement strand
TTCGCCGTCTTAATTTTGAGTTGTGGACTCCTCGCTGCTTGTGGGTCGGATTCCGGCACGGTTCCGGCCGATGAAGGGGCCCCGGATAATGGCGTGGAGGTCTCGGATTCTACTGCCTCAGATGTCGCCTCGGATAGCGCGTCGGATGGGAGCAGTGACGCCTCTACCGATGTGTCGGTGGATGATGGGTCGAACGACGACGCGCAGACGGAGGATGTACCGCAGATGCCGGATACGTCGGATGCCACATCCCCCGCAGACGTGGAAGATGCGTCTTCGGATACGGGTGGTGCCCTCGAGGATATAGCCTCTACCGAAGTGGAGACTCTTGACGTGGTTACCGACGAGGGTGCGCCTGAGCCCGATACGAGCGCGGATACGGGCCCGAGTGAACCCCTATGGCTGCTGAGTATTGAGCCCGTTACCAATATCTTGCAGCGGGTAGACGTAGAGACGGGTGCCCTCACCGATCTCTGCACCATCGACAATAACAACCAGTACCCGTCTCTAACCTTTAGTCGCGAGGGGATCCTCTTCGCTAGCAATAACACTCTCGACCAGATCGACCGAATCGACCCGTGTACCTGTGAGGTCACAGAGCTGCCGCCCCATGGCTTCGGCTTTATCCCTGGTATCACCTCAGACTATGGTACCGGCCTCTTCGCTGTAGAAAACTTTGACGACGTCCTTTTGTCTATGAACGGTAGCACTGGCCAGGGCGTTGTGATCGGCGAGTTTGGCTTTGATTTCGGAACGGGTGGAGCCACCTGGTCGGATGAGAGCTACGCGGTGTTCGCCATCGATGGTACCAGTGATTCTCTCTACTCCATCGACCCCGAGACGGGTGTGGCGACCCTCCAGGCCCAGCTACAAATAGATGGGTTCCCAGTGGATTTCTATACCGTGGGGATTGAGCTTCATCCCGAGAACGGTGTGCTCTATGCCTGTACAGGGAACACCATGTTCATAACGGGCGCCGACGATTCTTCTTTATATACCGTGGATCCTCTTACGGGAGAGGCAACCTTCATCGGTCCGCTGGACCAGGCGGGGAGTTGCACCAATCTGGCAGCCCCCTGGGTAACGGTCGACTGTCCAAACTGGCCGGAATAGGGGACGCTTTTTGCGATTCGATGGTAGCAGGAAGCGAACGCTCTTTGGCCTGTTCTTGGCGGTGGCCGTTGTACATTGCGCTACTGTCCCCAGGGTAGACACGAAGCAGGCCCTTGCGACCGTCGACCTTGTGGCTTTTGGTTCCTGTTCTCATCAGGACGATCCCATGCCCATATGGGATGTCATCGCGAGCCATAGCCCCGATGTATTTCTATTCATCGGGGATAATGTCTACGGTGATGTCAGCAGCGACGACCCGCAGATGCCTGAGCTTCGAGCCGCCTACGCAAAGCTTGGGCAACGCACCGAGTTCCAACGCTTCCGGCGTGCTGTGCCTATCTTGCCTACCTGGGATGATCACGACTACGGATTGAACGACGCCGGGGGAGACTTCAAACTTCATGGAGAGTCCAAGGCCCTCTTCGCCGAGTTCTGGGATATCAAGGCCGACGACCCCCGTATGCAGCGACGCGGCCTCTATTACGCCGAAACCCGAGGCGCTCCAGGTCGTCGACTACAGCTCATACTCCTGGATACGCGCTCCTTTCGCTCGGCACTTAAGCCCACCGATCAGCGCAACGCAAAGGGAAAGGAACGCTATCTTCCCTCCGATGATACCCGCAGAACGGTTCTAGGCGAAGAGCAGTGGGCCTGGTTGGAGAAGGAGCTGCGCAAATCGGCGGATGTGCGGATTCTTATATCCAGCTACCAGGTATTAGCCGAGGATCATGGTTGGGAGTCCTGGCATCTGCTTCCTCATGAACGCGTACGCCTTCTCAAACTGATTGAGTCCACAAAGGCGAATGGGGTCGTGATTCTATCGGGTGATCGCCATGTAGGAGCTCTGTATCGTAGTGATGCAGGGCAGGTTCCCATTTACGAGTTGACCTCCAGTTCGCTGAATCGGGCGATCCCCGGGAAAAAGGCCTACGATCCCGGTGCCCCCCAGATCGGTCCGGTCTATGTGGAAGAGAACTTCGGACTTGTACGGATCGATTGGTCTGCTCGTCAGCTTACGTTAGAGCTTCGTAACCTAAAAAACGAGGCCATCATTATGCAGACTGTCCCGTTCCAATCGCAGTGAAGAGTGAAGCCAGGAGCCGGCCCCAGAGAACACCCGGCCCTTTACGTTTTTTTCTTTGCTGGAAAATACGGTTTTTTTATTCCGGGGCATGAGCCATGTATATGCAGTGGCCGAGATTGCCCGTTAGGGCGCATTGCTGCGAATATTCGGTGAATTGGCAATTTGTTTCGATGGCGTCAGATGCCCCAATATAAAGGGCGATTTTGATTTGGCTTGAAACCCTGATTCGGCTTCGCTAACAGTTCTCGCTCAATTTTTCCTGGAAATGGCCGAAAGTAAGGAAGTGGCGCTTTGTGCGCGGCTTCTCTGGTCGGTGTCGAAAATCTATTTATGAATCGATTCGCTCAACTTCTTCTGGTTGTATTCGTGCTCCACTGTGGAGGCGATCCCGTGATCGGGATTCAAGGTCCTGAAGGATACGATTGTTTTCCCGACGATACCTGCCTTGAAGGGCTGGTGTGCGTGGACGGTACCTGTGAACTGGAGCAGGTCGGTCCCGAGGAAGGCGAGCTGGGCGGCCCCTGCTTTTCCAATGGCACATGTCGCTTCGGCATGATCTGTGTCGATGACCTCTGTGAGATGGAGCCGACAGAGGATGTGACCAGCACAGATACCAGCGGTAATGATATCGCTGAGGTCTCCGATGCCGAACCGGATGGTTGTCAGCCCGGCGATGGTTGTTTCCTGGATAGCTGTGACGAGAATAATGATTGTCTCGATGGTCTCTGCCTGATCCATATGGGAGACCGAGTCTGCTCCCAACCCTGTGTAGCCGAGTGCCCCAAGGGATGGCGCTGCGTAGAAGTAGATACGCCGGGCGGCGATGTCATGTTCGCCTGCGTTTCGGACTTCTCCCATCTCTGTCTTCCCTGCATCGATAATAGTGACTGCTCCAACGACGATAACCAGAACGTCTGTGTAGACTATGGCGACGCCGGTGCGTTTTGTGGCTCGACCTGTGAAGAAGATTTCGATTGCCCCGAGGGCTTCGAATGTCGCGACACAGATTCGGTACAAGGCGGTTCCAGCCGACAATGTTTCAACACCGAGGGCGTATGTGATTGTTCGCAAACAGCCATCAATCTAGGATTGTCCACCGGTTGCAGCCTGAGCAATCAATACGGGACCTGTGACGGGGTACGTTCCTGTACCGATTCGGGTATGTCGGAATGTAACGCCCAGGAACCAATGGCCGAAACCTGCAATGGGCTGGATGACGATTGTGATGAGGCGATCGACGAGGACGCCTGCGATGATTCGAATCCCTGTACCCAGGATACCTGTACCGACGAGGGTTGTGAGCATATTCCGGTCTCAGGACTCGAATGTGATGACGACAACGATTTCACCCGAAACGACATCTGCAATGAGAGTGGAATCTGTATCGGAGACTCCTTTGATTGCCCGGTCTTGACCTGTGTTCTTGAAGCGGTGCCGAACGGGGAAAGTTGCGATATCAATTATAAGCCGGCCGGTTCCTTCTGTAACGACGACAACACGTCTACGAGAAACGATGAATGCGATGGCTTTGGCGGATGCTCTGGGACTCTGTATACCTGCGACCCCGGGCCTTGCGAGAGCCAATCCACACCCAATGGAACCGATTGCGATGTAACCTATCTCACCGAGGGTTTTCCGTGTAACGACTCCAACCCACTGACCAAAGCTGACACCTGTGATGGCGGCGGTCACTGTGCCGGTGAACTATACGACTGTACTCCGAATCAATGCTCGCTCTCGTCTGTACCGAATGGCTACGATTGTGATGTAGAATATAAGCCTCTGGGGATCCCCTGTAATGATAACAACCCAAGCACCAACTTTGATGTCTGTGATGGCTTCGGTGGTTGTGTTGGTGAACAGTACGCCTGTAACGACAACCCCTGTGTGAAGAACGCCATCCCGGATGGTTTTGATTGCGAGGTTCTGGAGTACTGGGACAACCAGCATAGTTGTGATGATGGGCAGGCCACGACCCGCAATGACTCCTGTGACGGCATGGGGAATTGTGTAGGCGAGAGTTACACTTGTGCTCCCTCCCAATGCCAGGCCAGCTCTGTAGCCAATGGTGCGGACTGTGACATTATTAATAAGGGGGCCGGGGAGGCCTGTGATGATGGCAGCCCCTACACGCGGTACGACCAATGCGATGGCTCGGGTGGCTGTAGTGGTGAGGCGTACACCTGCACTACCAACCAATGCATTATTGAATCCAGCCCCAACGGTTTCGATTGTGATATCGAATATTGGGGTGTGGGCCATGCCTGTTCCGATGGTTTGTTCTCTACGAAGGATGACTCCTGCAATGGGGCAGGCCAATGCGTCGGGGTGCCCTATAGCTGTGTGCCTGGTCCCTGTGAGGCCAGCTCAACACCGAACGGTATCGGCTGTGAGGTCTCCTATAAATCCTCCGGGACACTCTGTAACGATGGAAACCAGACTACGATCAATGACATCTGTGATGGGTTTGGCGGTTGCTCTGGAACACCTCTGATCTGTACGCCGAACCAATGTGAGTCGAGCTCGCAAGCCATCAATGAGGAATGTGTGAGCGTTCCTAGAGACGCCGGTGAAAGCTGTAATGACGGCGATCCCACGACACGACTTGATGTCTGTGATGGTGCGGGAGGTTGCAGTGGCAGTCCCTACACATGTCCGGGCCCGGGCGTTTGCTTGTTGGGGTATAGCCAGGACGGTGATAGCTGTGTTCCGAATTATGCCGCCTTTGGTGTGTCTTGTGACGACTTCGATAATACGACCACCAACGACATCTGTGATGGTGGCGGCGTTTGTGCTGGAGCACCCTTTGAGTGCCCCGCACCGACCCAGTGTACGCCAAGTTATAGCCAGGACGGCGAGGCTTGTGTGCCGAACCATCTTCCATTGGGAACCGTATGTAACGATGGAAATCTCGCGACGAACTCGGATCAATGCAATGGCGTTGGTGCCTGCACGGGCACCCCGTACTCCTGCCCGGGACCGACCCAATGTATACTGAACTATAGCCAGGATGGAATCGGCTGTGTGCCGGAATACCAGTTGGCCGATGTGTCCTGTAACGACGGTGATCTGGGTACACGTGATGACGCCTGCGATGGTCTGGGGACTTGTGTGGGCGAAGCCTATGAATGTTCCGTCGATACCTGTATTGAAAGTTCCGTCGCGAATGGAACGGATTGCACCATTACCATCAAATCCGAAGGCACGGCCTGTGATGATGGAAACGTCGCCACGGATGATGACGCCTGTGACGATGAAGGCCAATGTGTAGGCATCCCGTCGGAAGAGTCCGATGGGGAGGACTGTATGGACATTCTATCTTCCTTCCCTGGTGCGTTGAGTGGCCCCTATATTATCGACCCGGATGGTGTCCCGAACGCGACCCTGACTCCATCTCCGAGTGGTGGCATTCTACTTGGCGCCCCCCAGAACGGTGACTATTTCGATATTCGGATTCCCGTCACCACAGGCGGCTCCGGTAATACAATTCGGGTTTTGTTCTCCACCGTGACGGGCACTCCCGGACCGGACCAGATTCATGTAAAGATCGGGGCCAGTGATGGCGTGACGGCGGCGAATCTTATGGCCGCGGTGAATGGAACAGTGAATACAACCATTGTGGTCTATGGAACCTTCTTCGACCCCGTGGAAAATGCGAACAAATATTCCGAGGGTATCCGGGGCCTGCGCGCGACGAAGTCGGCTCTTTTTCCCCATGGTCTTGACCTTATCGTGACCACGCCGGGAGCCAAGGGAAACCAGGCCTCATTTGAGACCTCTACCACGCGGATATCACCCTCCACGGAGACGCAAAAGTTCAGCGGTGGTGATATCACCGATCTCCCCTACGAGGTGTTCTGTGATATGGACACCCAGGGTGGTGGTTGGACTCGAGTGGCGGATTTCGACTTTGCGACGGATGATTGCCCTGGTGAATGGCAGAAAGTAGCCGAAAAGCCCTATTGCGCGCGCAATGCCTGGGACTTGGGTGGTCTGCAACGAACGGCCGTCCTCGAAGAGCATGCCTTGAATATCAAACAGGTACGCACCCGAACCGAGGCGTATCAATTTGGCGCGCCAGACGCCTTCGCCCTCGTTGGTGATGGAGTAGGCGTGGACGATGTCTTCGCGGCGGGCCTCTCCGTGCTGGCGACGACGGATACCGGAAAAACACATCTGTACACCTACGCCCTTGGCCTGAGCCAACAGGGAACTGGCGCCTGGTCTATTAGCAATCTATGCCCGGATATGGGGGGCACCCATCCTCCAGACTTTGTGAACGGCAATTTCAGTTGCGCGAGTGGAAATACTTCGAACACAACGGCTTCGGTCTGGTACGAGACACCCGCCTTTACGGCCGTGGACCGTACCGCGACGGTAGAATATCAGCGGGGCGGTATTGAGGCTCGCCTGCAAGGTCCGCAGATCAGCACCAATGAAGATATGGGGCTGGCAAACCTCTCTGTCTATGTGCGCAGCTGTCAGATGGTCACGGATGGTAGTGTACAGGCCTACCAGGAGATCAGCCCCACCTCGGGTGGTTTCAGCGGGGTAATTGATAACGATGATGGCTTCGGTAGCGCGGTCACATCCCTGGGAGACTTTGATGGTGATGATATCACCGATATCGTAGTCGGTGCTCGTAGAGACGACGATGGTGGAACGAACGCCGGAGCTGTCTGGTTGGTGCGTTTGAACGAGATCGGCTCTGTAAAAGAGCAGAGTAAGATAAGCGCCAGCTCGGGTAACTTTACCGGCACATTGGATGCGGGGGATCAGTTCGGTGCGGCCGTAGCCAGCCTTGGCGATCTCAATGGTGATGGGGTCGGCGACCTGATCGTGGGGGCTCCCTATGATGATGATGGGGGAGAAGACGCCGGCGCGGTCTGGATCCTGTTCCTACAGGCGGATGGCTCGATTCAATCCCAACAGAAGATCAGCGCGACCTCCGGTGGGTTTACTGGAGCCCTCGACGATGACGATCACTTTGGAATCGCGGTCTCCGCCACGGAGGATCTGGATGGGGATGGCGTTGTTGATGTGGCCGTAGCGGCATCGCAGGACGATGACGGTGGTACGGACCGTGGAGCCGTGTGGATCCTCTTCTTACATGTGAATGGGACCGTAAAGTCCCATCAGAAGATCAGTGATTACTACGGCAATTTCTCGGGTACGCTCTTTAACGGTGATCGATTTGGGACATCTTTGGCGTTTATTGGGGATTTAGACGGTGATGAGACCTCTGATCTGGCCGTTGGGGCCGCTGGCGATGACGACGGTGGTACGGATCGAGGCGCAGTCTGGATATTGAACCTTCACCCCACGGGACTTGTGAAGAGCTATCGTGAGATAGGCTTTGGTGAAGCCGATTTCAAAGGCGTATTAGAAGATGGTGACGCGTTTGGTTCTTCTGTGGCGGCCGCCGGAGATCTGAACGGGGACGGTTTCGGTGATTTGCTGGTGGGTGCCTCGGGCGATGATGACGGCGGTTCCAATAATGGGGCCGTGTGGGCGCTCTTCCTATACGAAAGCAACCGGGTACGATCGAGCCAGAAGATCAGCCAGTTGATCGGAGGATTTACGGGCTCTATCGACAATGCACACTTTGGGAATAGCGTAACCTTGATTGGCGATATGGACGATAACGGCACCAAAGACCTGGTCGTAGGTGGGCCAAATGCCCACGCGGGTGGGGTTAATCGTGGTGCTACCTGGCTTCTGAAGATGAAGGGCCTCTGTACCGCTTGTGGCAATGGTGTCGTCGATTGGGGAGAATCATGTGACGACGGCAACAACCAGGATTGGGATGGATGCACTGCGACATGTGGTGTGGAATCCGAGAAGGACTGTAAGGGCTGGTTGGAGAAGGGCGCGTTTACGGATGGCGTCTATCTGATCGATCCCGATGGTGGCGGAGGCGAACCGCCCTTTGATGCGTATTGTGATATGACGACCCGTGGTGGTGGCTGGACGCTCGCTATCAAGGGGACGTTGGGGAACAGCTGGGTGGATTCCATCGACACCGATCTCAGCGCCTCCAATGGGTTTATGCGATCCTTTGATTCGGTGGCGTTCGACGATGTTCTGGTCAAATTCGGCGACGTAGAATCCAGCACAAGCTGGGTGGCATTCGACGAAGTAGGGGGAGGAACCAAGACCTTCCGAGATAAGGTCGAGAATGAGCCTCTCAATCAGGTCTCGCAAAATTCCGGCCCCTCCTATCCCTATACCGCTCGAAGCGCCGATCTTGAAGGGGTAGGCGAAGTAGAGTGGCTCTCCCTTCGCATGTTTGAAACCTATGGTCCAAACGATGCGATGTTGATCGTCGTACGGCGTTCCACGTGTACAAATTGGTACCCTCAGGGCATGCGGGCTGTAAATAGCCATTGTGTGGGGGCACAGGTCGCCTTTGGTCCGAACAACTACAACTATTTCTATTGGTTGGAGCGTGACGACTGGACCACCACCTGCAGTTATGCGGGCTATCGCGTAGCCAGCGATGACAGTTGTAGTGCGTTGGGCGGATTCTTCGTTCGCTGATCCATATGTTGACCAGCCGCTTCCCGATTCGTCAGCACCGGTGGATTCCCGTATAGTCTCAGCTCAGGGGAAATAGAGGTTGTAGATGAAGAGAGTCTGTTTGTTATTGGTTGGATTGATGACCTTGGCATGCGGGGGGAGCCAATCGGCGGGCCCCGAGGGTTCGGCCTGCGATCCGGCGACCCAGACCTATGGTTGCCATAGCACCAATCGAATGGTCTGCCTTGGCGATGGGTGGCATGTGGAGGAAGAGTGCCCGGATGGTTGGCGCTGTCGTGAAAATAAGGTTGAACTTCCCAATGGAACGGTGTTGGTGGAATCGACGGAATGCTATGGAACCACTCCTCCTAGCACAGGAAACTCTGGAGCCACCGTGGGGGAGAATATCGCTGCGTTCTGTGACAAAGCCAATGACTGTTGCGGTGTGGGCAACGAAGGGTACCTGGATTGCCTCGAGAGCCTGGCTGAAGTCCTGGAGGATGGATCAAGTGCAGCGTGTGAGCAACGCTTTCAAGGGTTGGTCGACTGCTCTGTACCCTTGAGTTGCGCGGACTTTTGCCAAGACGAGATCCCCGATGCCTGTGAGACAGAGTTTTTTGCGTTCATGGGAGCTTGTGGCGGTAACCAGGGGAATGTAGATCCACCCCCGACAATCCCCGTTCCGGTAGACCCGGGAGAGGATATGGATACGGAGCCTATGCCAGAAGAAGAACCGAGTTCGGGCTCGGGCGCTGATTCCGGCTCGGGCGGCGATTCGGAATAAAGGGCGAGGTCCCGGGTGCGATGGTTCGGTCTTGGCTTCGCCTTGTTGGTTACCGCATGTAGTGGCGGTGCTGGTGGGGTGCAATCCGATGTGGATGGTAGTGGATTGGACGGAGTGTCCGATGGGGCACAAATAGACCAGAACTCTTCGCCCGATAGTGAGATCGTCGGTGATGTGGTGGGGCCGCAGCCGGATACAGAATTGGATGGAGGGGGATGCGCCACGGGGGAAGGGTGTTTTCTCGAACCATGTCAGCAGAACGCAGACTGCCTCTCCGGAGTCTGTGGTCTACACCTCGGGGAATTATTGTGTTCGGAGTCCTGTATAGACGAATGTCCCCTGGGTTGGACGTGTCAGGCGGTGGAGACGTCCCCCGGGGAAACGGTGTCGGCCTGCGTGTCAGATGTCTCGCACCTATGTCTGCCCTGCATCGACGACGAAGACTGTAGTGGTCGTTGCGTGGATTATGGGGAGGAGGGGAGCTTCTGTGGAGCGTCTTGCGTAGACGTGTGCCCAACCGGGTATACCTGTGCACAGCAGTCCGATGATTCCCGGCAATGCGTACCAACGGAAGGTGTCTGTGGGTGTACCGACTACGCGATTTCGATGGAGTTGGCGACGGGATGTGCTCAGAGCAATGATACTGGTGTATGTGTGGGTCTTCGCATCTGTACTGCCGATGGACTTGGGGATTGTAACGCGTCGGAGCCCATAGCCGAGATCTGTAATGGCCTCGACGACAACTGCGATCAAACCATCGATGAAGGGGATCTCTGCAACGATGGTAATAGCTGTACAATGGACGACTGTGACCCATCGGGCTGTTCAAATATACCGATGCCCGGTTCGGCGTGTGACGATGGAGATCCGAACACCAGCGATGATCTCTGTGGTGAAGACGGCGTTTGTACGGGAACGCCCTTTGTCTGCCCCACGGGAGAGTGCATCTGGAGCTCCATCGGCAATGGTGTGGACTGTGATGTGGAATACAAACTGCTCGGCTCCCCCTGCGATGATGGGCAGGACCACACCCGGTACGACGAATGTGATGAAGCCGGGATCTGTGCGGGGCAGTGGTATTCCTGCGAGGTTGGACAATGCGAATATAGTTCCACACCGAATGGAACGGACTGTACGATTCTGTATACGATCGATGGGTTCCCGTGCAGCGACGGGAATTCGAGTACGCAAAACGACGCGTGCGATGGAGCCGGTTCCTGCGTGGGAGAAGAGTATGCCTGTCCAGCGGCAGAGGTCTGTACGAGCTATCTGCAGAACGGGGTAGGGTGTACGCCAGAGTACGCGGGTTCGGAGACCAGCTGTGACGATGGTGACCCTCTGACCACGGAGGATAGCTGTAACGGAGCCGGCGCTTGTGAGGGGAGCGCGGGGCCCAGCTGTCCACCCACGAGCGACTGTGTCGAATCCTATGAGGGTTCGGAGTGCGTGCCGGCCTATGTGTTGGATGGTGTCCCCTGTGATGATGGAAACCCCCTGACAATGGACGACGTCTGTGACGGAAGTGGAGGGTGTGCAGGGATTGTGCCCCTTTGTGGCAATGGCGTCGTGGAGGGGGATGAGGAATGTGATGGGCCCGGTTGTTGCGCCTGTACCCTTATCGAGTTGAATCCGCTCGGTTGTGTCCTGGCCAATACGGTGGTGGGGGCGATCGTGGAGGAGCAAAAGCTTACGGCGGATGATGGCACCTCCGGCGATTGCTTTGGGTATAGTGTGGCAATCCGTGATGACATCCTGGTGGTGGGAGCCAATCTTGATGACGATAACGGTAACGACAGCGGCTCTGCGTATGTTTACACTCGAACTGTGGACGGCTGGGCTCTGGAACAAAAGTTGGTCCCCAGCGATGGCGATGTGGGAGATGTATTTGGGGAGCGCGTCGCGATCCATGGGGAGCGGATCGTGGTGGCTGCACGTGTAGACGACGATATGGGGCTGGATAGTGGATCCGTCTATGTCTATACCCGGGTCGATGGGGTGTGGACGGAGCAGAAGGTGTTGGCCACGGATGGAACCCAGGGGGACTATTTCGGGCATAGTGTAGCCATCTATGAGGATACCCTGGTGGTGGGGGCGAATTTTGATGACCCCATGGGCATTAACAGTGGCTCGGTCTATGTGTTCACCGAAGCCATTGGTGTATGGGTCCCGCAACAGAAGATCACGGCATTTGATGGTGCGGAGGCTGATCTCTTTGGAGATAGCGTCGCGATCAGCGGAGACACATTGGTTGTAGGAGCGCGCCTGGACAACGACACCGCCGTGAATAGCGGCTCTGTATACGTCTATACTCGGAGTATGGGGACCTGGTCTCTGGAGCAGAAGCTCGTAGCGAGCGATCCAGACGCCTTTGATTATTTCGGTGCTTCTGTTTCCATCAGTGGGGACACATTGGTTGTGGGCAGTATCCACGACGACGCCAACGGCTACCAGAGCGGCGCGGCCTATATCTATTCCAGAAATGGGACGGAATGGTCCCTGGACCAGAAGATCATGGCGAGTGACGGGGGAGAGGAGGACGAGTTCGGGTATAGCGTCGCGATTGATGGCGATGTTGTGGTCGTTGGGGCTCGAAGTGAGGACGAGAAAGGGAATAATAGTGGGGCTGCCTACATCTTTCTTCGTACAAACGGTGTATGGTCGGAACAGCAGAAGATCAGCGCCGCAGATGGGGGTAATGGCGATGAATTCGGGTTCAGCCTATCGGTGGCTGAGGCTCGAGTGGTCGTAGGGGTGCGTCTAGATGATGATAAGGGGGCGGATAGCGGGTCCACCTATGACTTCGGAGTCCGTCCGCAATGTAGTACGGTCTCGACCTGTGCCTGTAAGCCGGGCTTCAGTGGTGCGGACTGTGGGACCGTCGATCCCTGATACCTGAACCTGGCATAGCCCAATACGAGGTCTTGAACGATGGGTAATGGAGGCTGGCTCCCGCTGGCAACCACTTCGAACATCGCCTACAATACCGACGGACGTACACAATATGGGATGCCTGGTGATGGGAAGTAATGCGGTGAAGAGAGCGGTTCTTTCGATATTTCTTATATTTGCTTTGCTGCCCCTGGCGCTGGCGGAAGTTCCCCATAAGCTTCACTACCAGGGCTTCCTGACGGATGCCGCCGGGACACCGTTTCAGTGCACGATGCAAGATTGTGATCTGCCCATCTCCATGACCTTCCGACTGTATGTAGATGCTGCCGGAGGGGAACCAGACTGGGTGGAGGTTCACGAGAATATCGTGGTGGATCAGGGCGTGTTTCATGTGATCCTGGGCGTTAATAATCCGATTGGGGCCGAGTTCATCACGGGGTCACGACATCTGGGTATAGAGGTGAACAGCCAGGGGGAGATGTTCCCTCGGCAACAGCTGGTCTCTGTACCCTATGCTGTACGGGCCGGCGTAGCGGATCATGCCGATACAGCGGGTGATGCTCTAAGCCTGGGCGGATTCAGCTCCGAGAACTTTGTGCAAGCCAGCGAGGCCGAAGATTTTCTTACGGCGGCTGAGCTATTGGAGACTCTGGAGTCACTTGGTTTTGAGCCCGAGATCGCTTGGGCGGATATTCTGGGTATTCCAGCCGATCTTGCTGATGGCGACGCAGATACCCTCTCAACACTGTTCTGCGCGGCGGGAGAGGTGGCAAAGTGGGACGGTCTGACCTGGTCCTGTGATACGGACATAGACACCCATTTGAGCGAAGCAGAGGTGGACGCCTTTGTCGCCAATAATGGCTACGCTCTCGAGACCGCCTTGTCGACCGCGGTGGCATCCCTGGAAGGCGGCGACGATATCTTACAGACCAATGTGGATACGGTGCAGACGAATGTCGATGCGGTTCAGGGTAACTTGACCGCTCTCAGCAATAGTCTTGATCCCGTCGCCACCGCAGGCCTTCCGCCCGATCTGCTCGATGGTGATGATAATAGCGACGTGCTGGCGAGTCTGGTCTGTGGTTTGGACCAGGTGGCGCGATGGGATGGAAGTGGATGGCAATGTTCCAATACGGGAGATCGAGTGGCGACAGCCGCCCCTGGGGATTGCGACGCCGCAGGAGAGGGGAAGGTCTACTTTGATAGCGTATCCAAGACCCTGCGGATCTGTGATGGCGTCGCCTATCGAGGACTGAAAATATGCGATGAAATTTGCGGTGATGCGGCAACGGTCGTCTGTGGACTGCCGGTTGAAGACGATTGCGGGACGGCGTGCGGTCCATTGGGGACGGCGTTTAACACCCTTCAATGTGCCGAGGGGAATACGGTAGAGTGCGGTGTCGCCATCGCCGATGATTGTGGAAACGATTGTGGCTATGCGGGTTCCAAGCTCACTCCCAGCCAATGTTCTGCCGAGTCGACGGCCTGTGGCTCGTCTGTGGTAGACGACTGTGGCAATGAATGTGGTGGGGTTGGAGAATTCTGTGCGGATGGGCTATGCGTCGACGGGGTGTGCACTGTATACGCCTCGTGTAAGGAGCTCCTTGATGATGGACAGTCCACGGGTGATGGAACCTATAGCATCCGGCCCGATGGGTTGGGATCGTTTGATGTCTATTGCGATATGACCACGGATGGGGGCGGATGGACATTGATCATGATGATGAAGGGCGATGATGTAAGCACCTTCCGCTACGATTCCGCGTATTGGGACAATTCGGATGTTCTCAACGAATTAACGACCGATCCGGACGTGGACACAAATATGAAGAACCGTGCCTATAATAGCCTGGGCTTCAGCTCCATTCGTATGGATATGGCGACCCTGGGCAATTCTCATACCGTAGACATAAGCCGTGGTTCCGCCCACGAGTTGTTTACGGGTCCCCATGTGGACACCAGCTACCAACGACAGGATTTCCTCGACTGGATTCCTGTGGACGGCAGCAAGTGGGATAACCAGCCAAACTGCAACCTCAAGGGCTTCCAGCTCAGCGCCAGCCAGACCAATTGTCGCTATGGGATCAGCATGAATAATGAGGGGGACTGTACCTCAAACGATGCCTCCATCGGGTTTGGCTGCCATACCAACAGTTTCTTCCCCAACCGGACGACCCAATGCGGTGGCTCCCGCTGGACTCCCGATGAGGCCTACCCTCAACGGGGCTGGATTTTCGTGCGTTGAGAAGGATCGCTTTCGCCAAATCTGGTCTGGTACCGTAGAATAGGTCGCGGGCTAAACGAGGTGGAAAGATTGCGGGCTGCATTGGCAATATTCTTTATGTTTCTGGGAATCGGATTTGCCTATGGTGATGTGCCCCTGAAAATACATTACCAGGGATATCTTACCGATAGCGCAGGTACCCCGTACCATTGCGATCTGGAATCCTGTGATGCGCCGATCAATATGACCTTCCGGCTCTATGATTTGGCCACGGGCGGTGAGCCTGTCTGGGCCGAGGTTCATACAAATGTTGTGGTGAATCAGGGCGTCTTTCAGATGGTTCTGGGGCAAGACGCTGCACTCGAGTTGGCCTATGTCTCGGGAGAACGCTGGTTGGGTGTTGAGATCGACCAACAAGGGGAGATGTTCCCTCGCCAAAGAATGGTGTCGGCGCCATTTGCGTTGCGGGCAGCAACGGCGGACCAGGCGGGAGACGCCCAGACATTGGGCGGAGTTCCAGCGGAGAACTTTGTGCAGTCGACGGATCCCGGCGACCTGTTAACGGAGAGTGGGCTGGCCGACGTTCTGGAGTCCCTGGGGTATGTGCCAGGCTCTCATTTCTCTGGAGACTATGATGACCTGGAGAATGTACCAGTAAGCTGGGACTGGACCGCTCTGACAGGCATCCCCGAAGACCTCGCGGACGGCGATGCGGATGCTCTGTCGAATCTGCTCTGTGCTGCAGGAGAGGTCGCGAAATGGGATGGCACCACCTGGATCTGCTCCGACGATATAGATACCCAGCTGACGGAAGAGCAGGTGGACGCCTTCGTGGAGAATAATGGCTTTGCCCTACAGACGGCGTTGGACGCCGTGCAGGGGAATGTAGACACAGTGCAGGGGAATGTAGACACAGTGCAGGGGAATGTAGACACAGTGCAGGCAAACGTTACGGCCCTGGATGGGAGCCTTGATCCCATTGCTAAGGCGGGGCTTCCACCGGATCTGGCCGACGGGGATAGTGATGTAGTCGCTTCTTTGGTTTGTGACGAAGGGGAGGTCGCACGCTGGGATGGCAGCCAGTGGTTATGCGCGCCACGCTCCGTGCTCGAAACCGACACGGTTGTGACTCGGCCAGACTGCACACCCGATCGGGTTGGCTTTATGTATTTCGATCTGGGGACCCGGTGGATACATGTTTGTGATGGCCTCTCCTACCAACGTATACGAACCTGCGTGGATAATTGTCCTGAGAGCGACGCTGTCGCGTGTGGGGATGCCGTCTCCAACGACTGTGGGGACGATTGCGGGCTCGTCGGTACGGGTTTGAATGCCCTGCAATGCGATCAGGCGTCCGTGGTATGTGGTGGCACTGTTCTCGACGATTGCGATAATGATTGTGGGACCCTCGGCACGGGATCCGACCCGGCCACCTGTGGTGTGATCGCCGAGACTGCATGCGGTGTTCCGATACTGGATGCCTGTGGTAATGCATGTGGCGGGACGGGTACTCAATGCGCGGCCGGAGATTGTGTTTCGGGGGTATGTGTGCCTCCCTCCTGTAAAGATATCCTCGACGCCGGCCTCTCCACGGGTGATGGACTCTACACGATCGATACAGACGGTCTCGGCCCCGAAGCATCCTTCGTCGCGTACTGCGATATGAGCACGGATGGAGGTGGCTGGACCCTCGCGATCAAAGGAACCATGGATGGATCATGGAACGCCTCTTTAGACAAAGCCTATACCGATCCGAAAGGCTTTATGCGCTCATTTACTCGCGTGGAATTTAGTGATGTGCTGGTGAAGTTTGGAGATGTTGAGACAACCGAACACTGGGTGTCCTTCCATAATGTGGGTAGTGGTTCCGAGACATTCTCCCATACGATAGAGAACGAGGGGTTCTATAACGGTAACGACAACGTTGGGACCCGGTACTCGCGTACGGCGGCGAGCCCGACCATGGTGGGAGATGCAGAAGCGATGCGGTTGGCATTGCGCCAACGGGAAAACGCCGGCCCGAATGACGCGATGCTGTTGGTCGTCGGGGCCGAAAATTGTGGGTCCTGGGAACAGAGCAATCGTTTTGTCAACGCAGGATGCATCGCCTCTCAGATCGGGTTTGATCCAGACAATTTCCATTATACGGATTGGCAGACAACCACCTGGACTACCGTATGTGGGGAGGCGGGTTATCGCCATACGAATGATGGGGATTGTACGTCCCAAGGCGGCTATTTCGTTCGTTGAGATCTCAGGGACTCGCTCGCCAAGACGGACGGGACCACGTAGAATAACTACCTTATAGTCGGACGGGTGGTCGTGATGAAGGGGTGCTTGGCGATATTGTGTATGATGTTGGGCGTCATGTCTGCGAAGGCGGATGTGCCAGGAAAGGTCCACTACCAGGGCTACTTAACCGACGCGGCCGGGACTGCCTTTCATTGCACCCTGGAAGCATGTGACACCCCCATCATCTTTACCTTTCGGTTGTATGCAGTCGTCGCAGGTGGGGATCCCCTCTGGGTGGAGATTCACGAAAATGTGACCGTAAACCAGGGGATCTTTCATGTAGTGTTGGGAACCAATGAGGTTTTGTCCTACGAACTTTTGACAGGCTCACGGTATCTGGGGATCGAAGTGAACACCCAGGGGGAGATGTTTCCGAGACAACAGGTGGTCTCGTCACCATTCTCTTTGCGTGCAGCGGTAGCCGATCATGCAGATACCGCGACGGATGCGACAACTCTGGCGGGGATCCCTGCTACGAGTTTTGTACAGACGGGACAGACCGAGGACTTTCTTACTGCCGCGGAATTGGTAACGACCCTGGAATCTCTAGGTTATACGCCAGAGGTGTCATGGGAAGAGATACTGGGGATCCCGACGGATATCGCCGACGGAGACGATGACACACAGTTGTCGGAGACACAGGTGGTAGACATTGCCAGCGCCAATGGGTTTGTACAGCAGCCTGCACTGGACCAGGAGGCCGCAGCTCGCCAATCCGGCATCGACACGGTACAGGCGAATGTCGAGGCGGTACAGGGCGATCTGTCAGCTTTGGATGCAAGCCTGCATCCCATCGCCAAAGCTGGTTTACCGGCCGATCTGGCGGACGGTGACAGCGACACCCTCTCTGCGCTGGTATGTGAGCTGGGAGAGGTCGCTCGCTGGGATGGCAGCCAGTGGTTATGTGCGCCGCGCTCCGTACTTGAAACCAATACGGTAACCACCCGTCCCGACTGCACACCGGATCGGATTGGATTTATGTATTTCGATCTCGGTACGCATTGGATGCATGTTTGCGATGGCACGGACTACCTTCGGATACGAACCTGCGTGGATAATTGCCCGACGGCCAATACGGTTGCGTGCGGGGATACGGTAACCAACGACTGTGGTGACGATTGCGGAATCGTAGGAACGGGTTTGAATACACTACATTGCAATGCGGCTCTGGTAGCGTGCAACGAGCCCGTGCGCGACGATTGCTCCAACGATTGTGGAACTGTAGGGACGGGTGCCAATCCAGATAGCTGTGGTACGATCTTAGAGACCCCCTGTGGCGTATCCATCCAGGATGCTTGTGGTCACCCCTGCGGTGGAACGGGCACCCTCTGTGCGACAGGAGAGACCTGTGAGAGTGGTGTTTGCGTAGTGCCCGCATCGTGCAAGGCCATTTTGGACGCGGACGCTTCTAGTGGGGATGGTATCTACGCGATCGATCCCGACGGACCGGGTGGCCTTGGGGCCGTCGACGCCTATTGCGATATGACCACAGATGGTGGTGGTTGGGCGCTCGCAATGCGACGGATGGGAGTCCAGTGGCAGGAAGAGTGGATGTTTAATACCTGGGGTACAGGGGTGATGCCGACGCAGTCTACCAACGGGGATGCGAGCTGGAAGGTTCCCGATACTGCCACTCGAATTCGATTTGCCTTCAGTTCGAATGGTACGAATACGCCCTCGGACTATATTATCACGAGCGCACCAGGCAGCGCTGCGGGGGCGAACGGCATGTGGTTTACCTCGCCGGGCACCGGAGACTTTCCCGTTGCGATTTATGCCAACCATGTCACTGGTATGGGGAGCGATGATGTTCGTTGGAACTTCAAGCCCAATCCATCGGTTGGGCATAGTTACGGTTGTTATGGTGTGAGCTCGGGTCTGAGCTACACCCAGAACTGCGACCATAAGAACGACTTATTTGGGGCGATACATGATAGTTGCCCCGGTACGGCCAACGCCGAGATATATATTGGTTCACGGAAGAATGTCGTTGGTAGTGGAGCGGGTGGCTCTTACTGCGATACGCCACATGCTGAAGCGCGGTGGTGGGTCTGGTGGCGAGACGACTGAGAACGGATTTGAGATAGATAACTGCGTGGGGTGGATATGCGTGGGTTTTTGACGATCGTATTTTGTTTTCTTGGAGCAGGCCTGGTGCTGGCAGATGTTCCCCAGGAGATCCATTACCAGGGGTATCTTACGGACAGTGCCGGTACCCCGATTCAATGCAGCCTTCAGAACTGCGATATTCCTATCAGTATGACCTTTCGGTTATACGAACAGGCCGAGGGTGGGGAGTCTCTATGGAGCGAGACCCATAATACGGTGCTCGTGGAACAAGGTGTCTTTCATATCATTCTAGGTCTTTTTGATGAGATGAGCGCCGAGATGGTGACTGGAGACCGTTGGCTGGGCATCGAAGTGAACCAGCAGGGCGAAATGTTTCCCAGACAACAGCTCTATTCGGCACCCTTCGCCTTGCGGGCTGCATTGGCGGACCACGCGGAAACCGCTTCCGATACAATAAGCCTGGGCGGCCTCGTCGCTGACGACTTTGTGCAGGTTGGCGAGTTGGGTGACTTTCTCACGGCGGAGAACCTTTTGGAGACTCTCCAGTCGTTGGGCTTCGAGCCCGATCTGAATTGGACCGACATTCAGGATATCCCTTCGGATATAGCCGACGGTGATGCAGATGCGCTCTCTGCTTTACTCTGCGCCGCAGGGGAGCTGGCCAAATGGGATGGTACCACCTGGAGCTGTTCGGATGATATCGACACCCAACTTACGGAAGAGCAGGTGGACGCCTTCGTGGAGAATAATGGCTTTGCCCTGCAGACGGCGTTGGACGCCGTGCAGGCGAATGTCACGGCCCTGGATGGAGAGCTTGCGGCCGTGGCGAAGACCGGCGATTTCTTCGATTTGTTGAATACCCCGGCGGGCCTTGCGGATGGAGATAACGATCTCTTGGCGACACTCCCCTGTACGGCCGGGCAGATTGCCCGAAATACGGATGCTGGCTGGACTTGTTCCGATGACGAAGGGGGAGCTCTGCCCACGGCCGAACCAACCCCCTGTGATGCCTCTTCCGTAGGGGTAATGTATTTTGATGTGGCGGGCGGTGCCGTGCGCGTATGTGACGGAACGACGTACCGTAAGATCAAGCTATGCGACGAAATCTGTCCAATCGCCAGCACCGTGGCGTGCTCCTTGCCTCTTCTTGACGATTGTGGCGGACTCTGTGGCGGCACAGGGACGGGCCTCAATGGAGAGCAGTGTGCCGATCCGGCGAGCTTTACATGCGGCACGCCGATCCAGGATGACTGTGGTAACAGCTGCCCGTCTGGGAACGCATTGGATGCCACCGAATGTGACGCGGTTGGTGTGGATTGTGGAGACCCCGTTCAGGACGGCTGCGGTAACGATTGCTCAGAAGACGGAACGTATTGTGCGGCGTCTGCGGATAAGTGCGTCGACGGGTCCTGTATTCTCGCCTGTGGTGATGGCGTTGTTGATCCGGGGGAAGCCTGTGACGATGGAGACACCGATAATGGGAACGGTTGTAAGAATGACTGCTCCCTCCCGGTCTTTGTGTTCACAACTTGTGGTAAGGCCGGGCGTATCGGGCCATCACAGGCCGATTGTACCTCGGCGTATATCGACACCCCGTTGGAAGGGAGCGTTTCGGTAGTAACCGGCATACAAACCTGGGAGGTACCCGCAGACGGGGATTATAGAATAGAGGTCAAAGGTGCTCAGGGGGGCAATGCCAACGCAGGAGTCGCTGGTGGTCTGGGAGCCACCTTGAAAGGGACATTTACTCTTGTGGCTGGAACCACTCTAGAGGTTCTTGTGGGGCAGGAGGGAAACCGGGGCCCAAGCTGTAGCGATGATTGTCTGGGCGGTGGCGGCGGTGGAACCTTTGTCGCTTTGGATATGGACAATCTGATCCCTCTAATTGCCGCTGGTGGCGGCGGTGGAGCCAACTACAACAACGCAGGCACTGGTGGAGTTACGACTGAAACTGCAACACACGGTGGTGGTATGACCAGCGGGGCTGGCACCGGTGGTTCTGGGGGCTCGGGTTCCTGTAGTCATTGGGCGGGTGCCGGAGCGGGGTGGCTTACGGAAGGGACCGCGAAGATGTATAGCTGTGAATCCACCGGGTCGCGGGCCCAACCTCCGCATCTGGGAGGAGAGGGCGGCCGTGGTAACGATGCTTCCACCCAGACCGGCGAAGGCGGTTTTGGAGGTGGTGGCGGAAGCGCAGTGGAATGTGGTCAGACCGGTGGCGGCGGTGGCGGTGGCTATTCCGGCGGTGGGGCCTCAGGCTGTTGCAGCAGTATGGGTTGCGCGGGCCCAGGAGGTGGCGGTGGCTCCTTTAATGACGGGACCGACCAGGTGGGGACCCCAGGGTCACACTCTGGGCATGGTGAGGTTCGTATATCGCGACTCTGAGTTGCCTGATTCGGTCTCAGGGGGCGTTGTACACACCGTTGCTGACCTGCACCTTATAATCACTACACGGTACAGCGTTCGTAAACCCTGGCTTCAGATATACGCGGATATAGACATCCACGGTCTGGTCGTCACAATAGTTGGCACCGGGTTGTGCATAATGCGGGAAAGTACCACATTTACTTGTGTCGAAGTTGTCGTCTTCTCCGCCACAGCCGGTCGTGGCGGCGGTCTGCACATCGTTGGAGCAGGGGCATTGGCCAGCCGTCGTTCCGTCGTAGAAGTCTGTATACCGTTGGAAATGGGTCTGGGCTGTGCAGGTTAGATTACCCGCGGAGCAGCCGCCCCAATAGACATCGAAGACCATGGCGTTGCCCGGGTTGGTGTCAAAGCGGATGTCCACATGGAAGTTGTCGCAGCTTGCATCGGCGACGTCCTTCACCGTAACCCGATACCAGTCGGAGTCTCCGCTGGGTATGATCCGTCCGATCAGAGAGGTCGTCTGTCCAGCGTCCGTGATGGTTCCTTTATTGATAGCCGACGTACAGGAGGTCCCCTGGGATTCCGTCGAACCCTGGTAACATTCGCAGCCATCGCCGATCGTTCCGTTGATATCAAAATAGGCGTTATCACACGCGGCAATGACGCATGTGCCACCGACGCAACCTTCCACAGCGTTTGCTAGCATGGGCTGACACATCACGCCGTTGGCGGCGTTGTCTTCGTCGACGCCGCCCTGGCAATCGTCGTCAATTCCATTGCAGATTTCAGGCGCACCGGGATGAACCGCCGGATTCAAAGGCCCACAATCGGAACCGTCCGGATGTCCGTCGTTATCATCATCGTTATCACAGGCATCGCCTTGTCCATCGCCATCGGTGTTGGTCTGACTGGCGTTACTATTCATGGGGCAGTTGTCTACACCATCACTGACGCCATCGTTGTCGTCGTCACCATCACACACATCGCCCTGGGTGTCTCCGTCGTTATTGGCTTGTGATGGGTTGAATTGGAAGGGGCAGTTGTCGGGGCCGTCGTTGACGCCGTCGTTGTCGTCGTCGATATCACATACATCTCCCTGGCCATCTCCATCGTTGTTTTGTTGGCCTGGGTTGGCGATGAAGGGACAGTTGTCGGGTCCGTCGTTGACGCCGTCGTTATCGTCGTCGTTATCGCAGGCGTCTCCGAGCGCGTCGCCATCGTTATTAGTCTGACTGGGGTTGCCGATGAAATGGCAGTTGTCCGTTATGTCCAAAACCCCATCGTTATCGTCGTCGTCGTCACAGGCGTCGCCTTCTGCGTCGCCATCGTTGTTGGCTTGGCTGGGGTTACTGATGAAATGGCAGTTGTCCGTTATGTCCAAAACCCCGTCGTTGTCGTCGTCGTCATCGCAGATATCCCCTTCGCTATCACCTTCGTTGTTGGCCTGACCCGGGTTCGAGATGGTCGGGCAGTTGTCCGCGGTATCGGGTACGCCGTCGTTGTCGTCGTCGTCGTCGCAGGCATCACCCTGGGAATCCCCTTCCAGGTTGGCCTGGCTGGGATTGAAGGTGAAGGGGCAGTTGTCGATTGAATCGTCGACACCGTCGTTGTCGTCGTCGTTGTCGCAGATATCCCCAAAGGCGTCCCCGTCACTATTCAACTGGTCGGGGTTCACCACAAGACTGCAGTTGTCCGTAGTATCGGGTACGCCGTCGTTATCGTCGTCGTCATCGCAGGCATCACCGAGGGTATCCCCATCCGTATTTACCTGGCTTCCGTTGGCGATGAAGTGGCAGTTGTCGGTTAGATCGTCGACGCCGTCGTTATCGTCGTCGTCATCGCAAGCGTCACCCTGGGCGTCCCCATCGTTATTCAGCTGGTCGTCGTTCCAGGTATAGGGACAATTGTCGATGGTATCGGCGAGCCCGTCGTTGTCGTCGTCGTTATCGCAGACATCCCCTTCGCCATCTCCGTCGAAGTCGGTCTGGTCGATATTGGCGACCATCTGGCAATTGTCGACGATATCCAGGAAGCCGTCGTTATCGTCGTCGTCGTCGCAGACGTCGCCGAGGAGATCGCCTTCGGCTGCGTCATTGTTCAGCTGGTCGGCGTTGGGCATATTGGGGCAGTTATCGACGGCATCGTCCACACCGTCGTTGTCGTCGTCGCCGTCACAGGCATCGCCCTGGTCATCGTTGTCGGTGTCCAATTGGTCCTGGTTATATTCGAATTGGCAGTTGTCGAATTCGTCGGGGATCAGATCGTTGTCGTCATCGTCGTCACATTCATCGCCCAAGCTATCTTCGTCATGGTTCAGCTGGTCGGCGTTCCAGGTCAATGGACAGTTGTCCTCGTCGTCGTTGGTTCCATCGTTGTCGTCGTCGTCGTCGCAGGCATCTCCAAAGGCGTCGCCATCCGTATTGAGCTGGTCGAGGTTGGAGATAAGCGGACAGTTGTCATTATCGTCTTCGAGAGAGTCGTTGTCGTCGTCGTCGTCACAGATGTTGCCGAAGTTGTCCCCGTCGGTGTTTTCCTGCGCTTCATTCACCGTTAAGGGGCAGTTGTCTTCGTCGTCGTTGACTCCATCGTTATCGTCGTCGTCGTCGCAGACATCTCCAAACGCGTCACCATCGTTGTTGTTCTGATCTGGGTTCAGATCGATGGGGCAGTTGTCGTTGGGGTCGAGGAGTCCATCGTTATCGTCGTCGTCGTCGCAGGCGTCTCCGAGACCATCCGGGTCGTGGTTGAGCTGGTCTGGGTTGTACAGAGACGGGCAGTTGTCTACCGAGTCCAGGAAGCCATCGTTGTCGTCGTCATTATCGCAGGCGTCACCCATACCATCGCCGTCCTTATCCCATTGGTTTGGGTTCGGATCCGTCGGGCAGTTATCCAGGATGTCGACAATGCCGTCTCCGTCATCGTCGAGGACACATGCATCACCGGTACCATCTCCGTCCGCGTCGGCCTGATCTGGGTTGTAGACGAAGGGGCAGTTGTCCGTGAGATCGTTGATGCCGTCGTTGTCGTCGTCGGCATCGCAGACATCACCGTCGTCGTCATTATCGTTATTGGCTTGTGCTGGATTGGAATCCTCGGGGCAGTTGTCTACGAAGTCCTCGATTCCATCGTTGTCGTCGTCGTCGTCGCAGACGTTACCCAGGCTGTCCCCGTCGATATTGGCCTGATCGAAGTTAGACAGGTCGGGACAGTTATCAAACTCGTTGGAGATGGTGTCTCCGTCCCGGTCCCCATCACATATATCCCCGATGCCGTCGCTATCCATATCGGCCTGGTCGGGATTCATAATAAGTATACAATTATCATCACAGGACTCGGTGTTTCCACCGGCGCAGTAATTGTCTCCAATGCTGCCACTGCCATTTCCGTCATCGAGGATCATATCGTTGTCGTCGTCAGGATCGACACAATCCGCCTGGCCATCAATGTCGGTGTCTATGAAGCCCTCGTCGGTGGCCCCATTGCAGTTGTTGTCAATGCCGTCACAGAGGTCGTCTTTGGGCTCTGCACCGTCGCATTGAATCCCACCGTCTACGCAAATCGTGGTTCCTTCACAGGTACCTAGAGCGTTGGTGACCTCACAGATGTCACCGATGATCTCGTCATCAATGGCACCGTTACAGTCGTTGTCCAGGCCATCACAGATCTCGGTGGTTGGGGCAGGAGCATCACAGCTGGTCAGCCCCTCGGACGAGCATTTACGGGCTCCCTCGCAGCCCTGGTTATAACAGAGCGTCTCGGCCGCTTCTTCGATGAAGTGATGGGTGCATGTACACTCCCCATCTTCCGGCATGCATTGCTGGTAGCTCTCCCCGGTCGTCTCGTCTGTGAGTAGGTCACAGCTATACCCAGGAGGGCAGTCCTCGGTTGCCTGGCAGGCCCGCCCACAGAAGGATCCCTGGGCATCACCAAAGGAGATACAGCGGTCGTCGGCCTGGCCGCCAATGCCGCTGGAACAGTTGTCATCGGTTATACAGGGGCGACAGAGATTAAGAGTGGACTCGAGGCAGATGAGTACCGGGTCGGGTCCAAGGGTATCCACTAGCGTGCACTGCCAGCCATCGGGACAATAGCTTATGCAGTCGATGGTACATACATTTCCATTCGCCGATGGAACGCAGAACCCACTGAGGCATTGGTCACCATTGATACAGGGATATCCGAAGGCTCCGGGTTCGATACTTGCGTCGGCGTCGACACCTGTATCTGTTGACGAGTCGGTGCTGGTGTCGACTCCATCCTGGGAAAAACCGTCGTTGGTCGCCGTATCGTTCTGGTCCGCGATGTCACTCTTTACATCACTGATTATTTCGCTGCTGCTACCATCCGTGATGGTGTCGCCGGTCGAGCCACTGTCGTCTGAACTACATGCTCCTAGAGCATATATGCAGAGTACAATAAGTGGCAGACCACTTTTCTTCATCCAGACCGACCCACGAAAAAGAAGAACTAGAATAGCAAGTCTAGGGGGGTCTTGACCAGTGGGTTTCGAGGATGACCTACAGCATCAGAGCCTGATGTATCTCAGCTTCCGGGGTTTTTCTCTTGTAAATCGAATTTGGAAGCCATAGGTTTCGCGCTCCCATTGGAGCTTGGAGGATCCGTTGCGGCAATTTGTACAAGTCTATCTTTGCACTGTTTTGCTTCTATTTTTGGCCTGTGGTTCGTCGGATACAGGTAGCGTGGACACCGTCGCCTCGAATGATATCGCGGCCCCCGAGGATAGTACCGGGGAGGATATCCCCACGACCGGGGTGGACCAGAATGGCTCCGACGTCAGCGCATGTGATGAGGGAACCACACAATGCGGGGGTGATGGAATCGTTGAGATCTGTCAGGACGGCGAATGGATCGTTCTCCAGATCTGCGACAGCCCCAACATCTGCCTGAACGGTCTTTGCCAGAGCAATAATCTCTGTGAGCCGGGAGCTGTTCTGGGTTGTCTGGATGCCATTACCTTGCAGCGATGTGCGGCGGACGGCAGTGGTGTAGAGAACGAGTCGTGTCCAGAAGGTGAATTCTGCGCGGATGGTGAATGTAGCAATAAGATGTGCGAACCCTTTACCTCCCATTGCAAAGATCTGAACACGCGCGAATATTGCAACGCTGAGGGCGACGCCTATGAGAACGCAGAGGCCTGTGATCCCGGGTCCGTATGTATTGATGGCTCTTGCCAGTCGGGCTGCGTCGCCGACTATAAATTTGGCTCTTATGTGGGCTGTGAATACTGGACGGTAGATCTGGATCAGTACGAAGATCCTTTTGGGGATCCGGAAGTTGTTCCGCACGCCGTGGTTCTATCCAACCCGGGCGATATTGATGCCAATGTTGTGTTCGAGTCCTATTCCACGACGCCGGTGACGGTTCCAAATGGGGTAGTGCCAGCCGGTACGGCCGTTGTATTTGAAATGCCCCGTCACGATCTGGACGGTAGCGGAATCTTCAATCGGTCGATTCGTATTCGTGCGGACCATCCCGTGTTGGCGGCTCAGTTCAACCCCTTCAACAACGAAGACGTCGCCAGCAACGATGGTACGCTTCTATTGCCTCGGGCCGTTCTTGGTACGGAATACTATATTCTGTCCTGGCCGAGTGGTGCCGACATCAGTGGGGTCATTCCCGGGTTGCCGTCGTTACCGCCGCAAAAAGGCTATGTGACGATTGTGGCTGTAGAAGACGGCGTGACCAGTGTAGTGGTGCGAGTGACGGGTCCGGTGGAGGCGACTCTGGACGCGGTAGCAAACGATGTGATCGTACCAGTGAGCGAATATCCAGCTCATGCCACGTTCGCAATGAACCTGGAGAAAGGCCAGGTGTTGCAGCTGATGGCCAAGCCCGCCACCAATCTCTTTGGTCCGGAATCCGATCTCACAGGTACGTACGTAAGTGCTGATAAACCTATTATGGCGTTTGGGGGGCATGAGGAAGCTGTGATCCGCGGCTATCCACCGCCCGGGGCGGGTGCTGACACTCCGTGTTGTGCCGAACATCTGGAAGAGCAGATGCTTCCCACCTACGCCCTGTCTGGACAGGTCCTATGCGGCAAATCGCCACCTCGTGGTAATGATCCCGATCTATGGCGCATTCTGGCCGTGGATGATGTGGTGGTTTCGACCGATCCTGTTCAGGTGTCTACGGATGGCAATACGGTGACCGGTATCGCCCTTGCGCATGGCACCTATCTGGATATCAAAACGGAAGATTCGTTCATGGCGACTGCCAATGGTCGAATCCTTGTGGGACAATACCTGGTCAGCCAGGGTTCTACCGATCAGAATACGGGCGATCCGGCCTTGATCCACGGTATTCCAGTGGAGCAATGGCGAGACGATTATCCGATCCTTACACCCGATGGGTATAGCCAGGACTGGCTTACGGTTATGAAGCCGAAAACGGGTCAGGTGACTCTGGATGGCACGCCAATCGATACGTCGGGTTTTGTGTCGGTTGGGACCACTCCCTACGAGGTGGGTTGGGTCGCGGTGACCCCCGGCCCGCATCTGGTTACCGGTACGGAGCCCTTCGGCCTGACCGAGATCGGTTATAGCAACGCCGTCTCCTACGGCCTGGCGGCCGGCTTGAATATTAAGGAGCTGGCTCCGTAGTTGATACGAAAAAAAGGGGTGGAACGAATCCACCCCTTTTTCCGTCTAACAAACTACCGGCATTCCGAGCTCTACGGTATCTCGCTTATCGGACAATCGGACCAACAACTGGCGCTATCTTCTGTGTCTTCACAGATGCCGTTACAGTTGCACCATTCACTGGGAACACATGGGTTCTCGGTGCCCGTATCGGTCTTAACACCGATGTCCTGCGTCGCTCCTGTGATGTCCTGCACCGCGTCATCCGTCTTAATATCTGCGGAGATAGTAGTATCCTGGGTTGTCGTGGTGTCCTGTTGAATAGGATTGTCCAGGCATTGGCAGTTCACGCAGGTTGCGTTACCTACACAGTCCTCATCTGTTTCACATTGTTCGTTGCATTCGCCTACGCTCTCGACGGTGCCATTGCCACAACGGCCGATGATGCAGTTACAGGTTTCGTTGAGACAATTCGCCTGGCAGAGCGTGCTATTTGCCTGAACCTGTTGTGAACAATAATCGTCGCATTTGCCTTCGTTACAGGTACATACGCAGCCGTGACAGTCGGCGGCTAGCGCACCATCCATCCACGGTTCTTTACAATACTCACCGCCACCATAACAATCGCTCTCTTCGAATGCATTGAGCCAACTGATGACGCAAGCCATCAAATCGACGACGCTGATGCCAAGCAACCAGGCACAGGCAGTGCACGCTGAAGCGGGTATCACAGCACCGATACCCGTCGTAGTGGCGGGTGTCGATGCAATACAGGCAGTGCATACGACGCCCGTAGCGCCCGACGTGTGTGCAAGGATGCTTTTGCTGCCTGCCCCAATGCTCGTCGCAGGATATGTCCAAAGTTTCAGATAACCGATTG
>MDTE01176520.1_pt1 | contig 28833 bp, 19 predicted proteins | sample 811231 | NCBI WGS metagenome assembly MDTE01 (sample SAMN05326651, study PRJNA326480) | marine metagenome | isolation source: seawater | place: Indian Ocean: Red Sea | collected 2010 | reverse complement strand
GGTGATCGAGTCACGATTGCAAAGGCTGAGGCAAAGGAGTGCACCAAACTGACACTCTCTCCGGTTATGGCCAACAAGCAGAAGGTCAAGTTTGGTCCAGGGATTGAAGGCTTCGCTCGTCGAGGTCTCTCCAAGCGCCCTGTCATGGCCGGCGACCGTATCTTCATTCCAGGCATGACGTTGTTTGCTGAAGCATTGCCGTTCGCTGTGGTTCAAACAACGCCCAAAGGGATTGTCAAGGTCACGAGCGATACGGACATTATCATCAAGGACGAAGCGATTGACGACGAAGACGTTGGTCAATCGGAAGGCATTACCTACGAGGACGTTGGTGGCATCGGTCAGCAATTGCAAAAGGTCCGCGAAATGATCGAGTTGCCACTGAAGCATCCAGAGTTGTTCCGACGTCTTGGTATCGATCCACCGAAAGGTGTTCTCCTCCATGGGCCACCAGGCACCGGAAAGACCATGATTGCCAAGGCGGTTGCAACCGAAGTGAACGCTCACTTCAAAGCCATCAACGGTCCTGAAATCATCTCCAAGTACTACGGAGAGTCTGAAAAACAACTTCGTGAAATCTTCGATGAAGCCAGCGAAAAGGCACCAGCTATCATCTTCATCGATGAGATTGACTCGATTTGTCCAAAGCGTGAAGATGTCAGTGGTGAAGTTGAGCGACGTGTTGTTGCTCAAATGCTGACACTGCTCGATGGAATGCAAGGAAGAGACAATGTCGTCGTTATTGGTGCAACCAACCGTCGTGATGCACTCGACCCAGCACTGCGACGTGGTGGACGTTTCGATCGAGAAATCGAGATTGGTGTCCCAGACCGTGAGGGTCGAAAAGAAATCATGGAAGTGCACACACGTCAGATGCCAATCGCAGACGACTTCGAAGTCAATTGGGTGCTTGACAACACATACGGTTTCGTTGGAGCGGACCTCGCTGCTCTCGTTCGTGAAGCTGCCATGAAGGCGCTTCGTCGCTATTTGCCAGAAATCGACCTCGATGAAGAGACCATTCCTCCTGAAGTTCTTGAGAAGATGGAAGTCAGGATGACCGATTTCCGTGACGCCATCAAGGACATTGAGCCATCTGCTTTGCGTGAGATCTATGTCGAGGTTCCGGAAATTGCTTGGGACGAAGTTGGTGGACTTGATGAGGTCAAAGACCGCCTCAAGGAATCGGTTGAGTGGCCACTTACCAAGCCGGAGATTTTCGAACACTTCAACATCAAGCCACCGCGAGGTATTGTCCTGTTCGGGGCACCGGGTACTGGAAAGACGCTCCTTGCCAAGGCCATCGCCAATGAAGCACAAGCCAACTTCATCTCCATCAAGGGTCCTGAAATGATTTCCAAGTGGGTTGGTGAATCAGAGCGTGGTATTCGAGAGATTTTCAAGAAGGCCAAGCAATCGTCTCCATCCATTATTTTCCTTGATGAGTTTGAGTCCATTGCAAGCATGCGTAACGCATCCAGTGGCGAAGGCAGTGACGTTGGCAACCGTGTTGTCAATCAACTCCTTGCGAGCATGGATGGAGTCGAATCGCTCGACGGCGTCATCGTTGTTGCTGCAACCAACCGTCCGGAGATGATTGACCCTGCTTTGTTGCGCAGCGGACGATTTGAGCGTGTCTTGCACGTACCTCCGCCAGATGCAGCCGCACGAGAAGCCATCTTCGACATCCACTCAAATGGAATGCCTCTCTCTAAGTTCTCGTTGAAAGATCTCCTTTCCAACATGGACGGATTCACCGGTGCTGACATCGAAGCAGTATGCCGAGAAGCCGCCCTCATCGCCATGCGAGAAGACAAGAAGAAGGTCGCCAAGAAACACTTCGACGAAGCCATCACACGTGTACGTCCAACAGTGACTCCAGAGATGCTTGAGTACTACCAAAAGATGGAAACTCGGTTGACATCGGGACTCTCCAACATCAAGCGAACACGTGATTACGGATTCGGAATGGAAACGATGTAGATACGGAAACGGTCAAAGTCTTCCGTCGCTTAGGAATTTGCAAGGCGAGTTGAATGGCATCAAGTTTCGGTCATGAGATGCTTGGACGAGTAGTCCAAGATAAGAAAGGCAAGGAACTTGGAAAACTCACTGATCTTGTTGTTGATGTTTCAAATGGTGCAATCTCTGAACTTCTTGTTCAGTGTTCAGAGCACATTGACGCAAGTCGTCTTCCGTTTCAAATGAAAGGTAATGCAGTTGCTATACCATCAAACGAAGTATCTTCATTTGGCCACGTGATTTTGCTCAAAATTTGATGAGCATTTTTGCAACAGAGTTGGACAACCTTCTAAACCGATGTTAAACCGTGTGTGTATGAACGGTGTACTAGGGAGGTGTGGAAATGACGGCCGAGCGCAGCAGAAACTTCAGGCGAATTGGGCTTCAATTCGCATTCTGGGCAGTTCTTGGTTTCCTTTTACTCTCCATTCTCCAGAATTTTATCAACATTAGCCAAACGAATCAGTTGTCGGCATATGATGATGGCTGGGACGATATGTCTGCGTTTCGAGAAGACATCAATGCGATGGGTGTTGAAACGAAATCATTGGTGAGCAGCCCTCTTCTTTTGGCAGACCTTGAAGATCCACGGAATACGACCTTCGTAATCGCTGGTGTTGAGAGGGATACACTTTCACTTCCTCAATTCGATGAGGATGGTTTCATCACAATCGCAACAGAAGATGGATATTCACCGTCAGAAGTTGACGCAATCGTTGAGTTTGTTGACAGTGGGGGGACTGTTATCGTTCTGGAAGACTTTGGTTATGCTGGAAGCATCGGCGAAGCATACGGAGTTCGTTACTCAGGATACCAGCTCTATGATACAAATTATGTCGCTGAACTTGATTACAATTACATCTGGATGTGCGTACAAGCCAGTCCATGTGGAATGAATGGAACTGAACTCGATCCTTCAACGATTGAAGAACACGAGCGATGGTCCTCTGAACTCGGTGCACATCCATGTTCCGAACTTGATGGCCAATCGATGACCATAGGAGAAGCAGGAGTTTGTTCACACCATTGGGTCAGGAGTGCGGGTGATTTGGGTAGGATTGAATACAATGCAACCTACACAATGTTGCTCAACAATGTAACAGGACTTGAAATCGTCCCGGGAGTTCGAGGTGCTCTGAATGATGTGAATGTTCGTTCAGTAACAAGCAACCAAGCGACTGTGGATGTCAATGGTGATGGAGAACTTTGGGTAAGTAATGAACAATCGAGCGAAACACCTGACCTATTTGGGCAATTCAACCTCTCAATCGAAGCATGTGCTTCAACAAACTGCAACCCAGATGAGGGTGGGCGTGTGTTCTTCGTTGCAGACGGTAGTGCACTGATCAATGCAATCTACGATTATGAAGGGTTCAATGCTGGCAAATATGGAGAAACGGGAAAATTCATCCCAGCAAATGATAACCGAAAATGGGCGCTTGATGTCATTGCTGAGTCGTTGATGAGCACGCTCGAAGGTGAAGAGGGGCAACCAGCAGAAAATGCCTTGGTTATTTTTGACGAAAGCCGTCATCCACAAAATGCATTGCTTGCAGACTCATACAATACTGTCTACTTCCTCTTGGTGTATTTCACTGGAGAAGGGCTTGCAATGCTTGCTTTATTCGTCGTTCTTTTCATTACATTCGAAGCGGTTCTGCTCAAGAAGAGAGATCCAGAACCATGGCGTCATGTGTTTAGCATCATCTACTATGGATTCGGAGATGCAAATCGGTACACGTACTATGCAAAGACGGAGAAAATACGGCAGGTGTTCTTATCGAAAGTTCGTAATCAAAATGGCCTGACAGTGGAAGAATTTCATGCCATGTCTGCCAAAGAACTTGTTGGCCTCATTCAAGATCCAGTACTAGCAAAATTTGCGATTGAACCAGGAAAATATTCGTTGGAACAGTCGGTTGCTCTGGTTAAACGAATCAAAGCATGGGGGCGAAGGTGAGCAAAATGTGGACACGCAAGGCATCCTTCACGTTTACAGGTGGTATCGCCTTAATCCTGATTGGAATGATGATTTCCAACAACCAAATGATGATTCTTGGTTTGACACTCATCACCTTCATCGTTGTGAATTCATGGGTTTCAGGTCATGGTGATATCGAAGTACAACGCACCCTTTCTGCAGACAATCTGTACAAAGGGGATGATTTGTACGTCGAATTACTCGTTACGAACCGCTCGAATCGCCGTACACAGCTGTTGGATGTTTACGACAATATACCTCATGAAATGAAATTACGAAGCGGATTGAATCAAATGAGGCTCAACCTACGCCCAGGTGAGAGCGCTCGAATCCGTTACGTACTACGTTGCCCACTTCGTGGTCACTATTCGATTGGTCCAGTTTCGCTCAGAGTTCGAAATACCTTCAATCTCGGTGTTGAAGACATGTATGTTGATCATCACTCTGATATCGTCATCTTCCCTCAAATCAAGGAAGTTGAGGAGGCATTTCTTCGTTCTCGTACACCGAAAATGTACACTGGAGCAACAACACTTCGGACACCCGGACAGGGTTCAGAGTTTTACTCTCTAAGAGAGTATGTTCCTGGTGATCCGTTCAAGAACATCAACTGGAAAGCATTTGCTCGAACAGGTGACTTGATGGTCAATGAGAAGTGTCGTGATGCTGTCACAGATCTCTACATTCTTCTTGATTCAAGAGATGTTGCTCGCATTGGAACCGTCCTCAAAAATCCGCTTGAAATGGGGACAGTGAGTGCAGCCAGTCTTGCAGCATTTTTCCTCAAGCGAAGAGACAGTGTCGCTCTGGGAATTTATGGAGACGGGCTTGCGTATCTTCCACCTGATACAGGTGACAAGCAATATTTCAAAATTTTAAGTTCTCTTGCTGGAGTAAAACCAGAGGGTAGTATGCCTCTTCAAGCAGTGACCAACTCGCTTAGTGGACGTTTCAGCAGAGGAAGCCCAGTGTTCGTTATTTCCTCGTGTGAGGGTGATGGGACGGTCCCTGCAGCGGTAAGAGACTTGGTCGGTCGTGGTCATGAAGTCACAGTCTTGTCTCCATCAAGTATTGATTTTGAGCGTCTGGTATCTCGAATACCACGGATGTCATATGAAGTTCTCAAATTGGAGCGACAAAACCGATTAACGACACTTGCTGGTTCAGGTGCCCAAGTAATCGATTGGATGCCAGATATGGATTTGTCACAAGCCATTATGCAGGTTAGGGGGTATTAGATGGCAGGCGAAGTTGATCCACAAAGCGATGTTTCCTTGATGGGTGGTCGTGCTCGAACCCTCCATCTGAAAACATTGCGAAAACAATGGCAAATCATTACACTTCAGGTCATCTCAACCATCGCACTTGTTTGGATGTATCTCGAGGTCGTTTCCACATATGTTGTCGGTAGTATTGACCACACCATGCTCTTCGAATCAATGGAATCATTGGTCGGTGAAGTCCCGATCGGGGATTGGTTGATTGGTTCAGGACGAACTGGACTATCACGATTCTATGTTCCTATTGTGTTAGGTCTTGGACTTGGTGGCTCGATGGCATTCCTCGCATTCCAATCACCAAAAGTTCAGCAACGCATTAAACTTGGATTCATTGTTACTCTTATGCTCCTTCTTATCGGACGACTTGTACTCACCTGGATTCCTTCAATGCTGTTCTCATTTGACCTACGAGCTCCAACTGAGAGTGAATTAAAGACTCTTGAATGGCCGTTGTTGATGATTCTTTCATTGATGATTCTATTCATTTATCTCTTGCCTGTCATCATGGGTACTCGAGGGATTTGGGGACTTTCACGTCGCTCAATCGGTTGGGCTATCGGATTTACATTGCTCTTTTTGGGAATACATGCAATACTTACGTTCCCACTTATCAAATCACAACTTGGTGATTGGGGTTCGAATTTAATTTCTCTAGAATCGCAGATTAGTGACCCTACAGTAGGTATATTTGGGTTTGACTTGGTTACTCCAGAACAGTTCTCTCTCATTCTTATCGCTGTCCTCATTATGGTGTTCCAAGAATCAGGGTTTGGCGTCATTCGGTATCTTGAGTATGCTTACCGTCTTCCAGAATCCTGCAAAAGAGATCCTGAGTATGTACGTCAGATGGACAATGTCCTCAATGGTCATCTGCGACATACCGCCGCCTTCCTAACAATCACAGGTCTTGTTACGATGATTGCCTTAGGGTTCCACAGTGTTCTTCTCGAGGTAGTTCGAACATCGACGGGCAGCCAATGGGCTGCACAAGTATCTGAATCGATCGAACTTTCCTTGACCTATGGGTTGGTCATTTCTGCTCTTCTCTTCCTAAGTTTGGTTGCTCTATTGCGGTTCTTTGTTCCTTGGCAGAGAGTTTGGGGTCTTATTGAATCGATAACGAACAATACACCAGAACCTGCTAAAGAAAAGGAATTCTAATCACGTTCGGGTTCGCTTTAATTGAATCATCCTTCCTATAAGTTCGTTGAGAATCAACATGGTCAAAACAAGGCCTATTGATGCTAGCCACTGATACAACATTCCATCGATGTTTGACCACGCATATTGGTTAACAAAAAGGAATCCTACAATGGACAAAAGAAAAATCAGTTTCTCAATGTAAATTGGATATGAGCTGCCTTTGGATTCATTTCTCAGTAGAAGAGTTTCTACCATTTGTTCACCTCAGAATTCTAATTCAGAGAGTTGGTCATGCAAAGCATCGAGTCGAGGGTCTCGTTTTACTTCTTTAATTTCAGGCACCCTTCGTCCTCGTTCTGCATCCAAACGTGCTAATTCAGCTTCGAGATCTGCCCGGTCCTCATGCATAGGCGTTGCTTGGATTTCTTCGTGTACAGTTTCAGCAGGTTCTGAATCGATAGGTGCTGGCATCTCTTCCCACTCATCCGTAAGCTCTGCTGCTTCTGGTTCGGAATCAAGAGATACGCTTTCTTCTACAATCAGACTCGGCTGAATGTTTTCCATCATATCTTCCATTACAGGCGTTCGTTGACCGACAGGAATCGAGGTACGTTCAAACGGTAGGAAACCATCTCTTTGGAAATCCCACATTGCTCCACGAGGAATTCCACGGGTCAATCCGGAGGCATCAATTTGAGTCAGAAGTTCTTCAAGAACTTGAGCCGTTTGTTCAAGTGCTATCGCTTCTCCAGCATCTCTCTGGTCTGCTTCCAGGTAAATATCGTCAAGAGCAACTCGTATAAGTCGTCGAGTTTCGACTGCAACGCTTGGTAGCGCCTCAGGGCGCATGCAGTTCATCCGTAATGCTTCAATTTCTTCTGGAGGAGCACCAAGGTTTCCAAGTTGATCCAGTACGTTACGCATTCGTCGCAACATGGTGATCGATCGATCATAATCTTCGAGGATCCCTTCCAAATCAAGAATGAGATGGCCAACCGTTTCACCGAGTTGATTTTCCAAACGTTGCTGCACAGACCATCGAGCTAATCCACGTACTGCACCAGCGGTCTGTGGTACTTGACGTTCAAGCAGTGTCATCACCTCACTGCTGAGTAAATGACGAGGTGTGGCAGCGATATGGTCGACAGTTGACTGAACAATCTGTAAAGCTCGCTCGACTGCACGGTCGAGTAGGACCACAGAATAACCAAGAGTTCGAGCATGTTCGAGCCGTTCAAGTACTGGGCCAAGGCCTCGGAATGTTGAATCATCATTCAACAATGCTTGAGCGAGTGGTTCTTCCGATAATCGTGCACGCAAACGTTCAGCCTCAGCAATGTCTGCAACCGCTTCTTCGTGCGCATCAGTAAGGGCTTCAGCTCGTGCAATAAGTCCAGAAAGTTCAGTTTCTGCATTTCCTCTCCGCGCTCCAAGGTTTCCAAGTTCTGTGAGCAATTCTTTTCGTTCACCCATCAATTCACGCATCTCTGCATGGAGTTGCATCCTTCGGGCCTCATCTTCAGCAAGCCGTTGACGTTCCTCTTCTGCCCTTTGTCGACTTGACAACGTTTCTGCTTCAATTTGGTCCAACCGTGCTTGAGCAGCTCGAATCTTTTCTTCAGAGGCATTGCTCTTTGTTTGAGCACTGGCTTGCCGTTCTCTGAGCGTTGAAACTTGTTCTTCGAGTGATCGTAGTCGTCGTTCTTCCAATTCAACTTGTTCACGGATAGAGGATAATTGTTGAGCATTTGATTCCAAATCAGCCCGCGTCGTTGCTTCTTGATTGGACAATGCTTCAAGCTCATCTCGAAGTGCAGCACTGCTTTGAGTATCTCCGAGTGCTTTCGCCAGTTCAGTAGCACGTTCACTGAGTTGATGTTCCAATTCACTAACTCTTCGAAGCAACCGATCGGCACGTGCCTCAGCTTGCTCCATTCGAGTTCTCGATTCGGAAACAGTCACTTGGACCCGATTTAATTCGTCGTTCTTAGATTGAATTGTATTGGTCTGTTCACCAGAGGACTGTTTGATTTCATCGAGGCGAACCAATGCTTCTGTTCGTTCTTTTTCAGCATCCTGAAGTTGTGTCGTCAAACTTGCATTTGCACGCATCAATGAATCTGCTCTACGCTCGGATTCTTCCAGTCTTCGACGCAATCCAGAATCAACTCCCGCAAGTGGAGCAGAATCAGGTAATGGCTGAGCAGTTTCCTGCCCACCTACATGGATTCGCAATTTTGATCGAATCGCTCGAACATCATCAAGGCCGATTTCAAATCCATACATGTTCATCAATCGATGCATCATTGAGCTTCTGCGTTTTTCAGAGCGTGTACGTACAGTTGAGAGTTGGTCGACAAATTGTTTGAGCGTAAATTCAGAAACATCACCAGTCGAAGAAGAAATCATTGTACCAGATGCTAACCGATGCAATTTCAATACGCGTCGACTCTCGGTTAACGCCAGCATTGCCTCATCGAAGGATTGCCCGTTCGCAGCCATTGCTACAGGGAGGCCATTGTTCAATGCAAGTGAGACTGATTTCTCACTTACTCCTGCTTTGAGGTGTCCAGTTACACGCTCTTCAAGGGCAGCAGAAAGCATGGACATGACGGCATCTGAACCCCCTTTCCCCTCTCGGAGAATGAAACCATCGGGGAGTGTAGCTGAACCTTCTGCATAGGTGCCTATCTCTCCATCCAGCTTGGCTGCAACATCAGAGAGCAAGCGAGCATGGTTTGCATCAAGTTCTGTCCAAATTGCCAATACGATGCTACTGCTTGATGCGATGAGCAAGGATGCATCGCCCATGTTGAGAGAGGCATAACCACGGCCACCGCCACCAAGATTCTCATGTTGAGCATTCATTGCATCCGACAAGGAGGCAACGGTAGCAGCGAGGGTTTCTGCAGTTCCAGGCAGGTTGCCCATGCTGTCGATGATGATGCCTTGGTCAGCAGCCAACGCTCCACGAACATGGTCATAATCCGAAAGGGCTTGGAGCACTGCTGAAATATTTCGAGCGAAGAGACGATCGGTGAGAGCACCTCCAGCACCGAGTCCTTGGGTATCTGCCTGAAATTCAAACGCTTCCGGCAGGAGCGTTGCAAGTTCTGCCAATCCATGCATTGAGCATGTTGAAGCAACCAAACGGTGCTGGTTTTTCTCTGCTTCTTCAAGTGCTTCTCGTGCTTCAGCTCCACCCAACAATTTGGTTGAAGTCGTGCCTTCGCAGATCCAGCCTACAACACGACCAGCACGAACCAATCGATGGCCAAACGGAGTTTTTCGTCGACCAACCCATGTTGTGATGAATCCATGTTCAAATGGTTGAATCGTTCCAGAGGATACGTCTACTTCTTCATCAAATCGCTCAATATGCGGTAAATCAAACATCATATCGCCTCAGGTTGTTTTGAATTCCAATTCTTTCGCAAGCGTTCAAGCTCGTAACGCCACGTACCTTTTTTCCCGCCTTTCCCAGAAATGTGTACGTAAACGTCATTGTCAAAGCGATCAAAAAGGGTGAGTCTTCGCCCTTCAATCCAAACTTCAAACAGTGTGCCAAGGCTAAGTTCTTCTGCAATTCTACAGCATTCAGCCCATTCAAATCGTTGTTCCTCAGAAGTTTCTGGCCATTTCGTTGTCGATTGAAGAACGCTGCCAAATTGATCCATTAAGCGAACGTGATTCACACCTTCAAGTTCGCAAAGTTGAGAAAACAATGTCTTCAGCATCCTAGCCCAATCTGCTTCACAGCAACGTACCATTCAAGAACTTTGCCGAAACTCTTCCCCCGTAGGGGGATTTGGCGGCAAAAATAAAATTTCCAACTGCAAATTTCGAACATGCATGCCGCGGAAATGCCTTGCTGCATATTTTTCCGCGCTTCTCTGTGTGATACAAGCGCCTTTAAGTAATGAAAAATCCAATTGAAAAATTAAAAATCTAATTGATATTTTCATATCATTAAAATCCACAATCGGAGGCGTTTAATGGAGGTGTTGTAACCCTCCACCATGGCCGAGCCTGTCCAGACTCCATTCCAAGCACCCGCTTGTGATGTTTGTGGAAAAGATGCAGTGGTCGAGCAGGCTTACTCGGGGCGCATTTTATGTGGATATCATCTTGAGAAGTCCATACGGAAAAAAGTTGGAAAGGAACTGCGAAAACAACTTCATCTTGATAAGTCGAAGCCGACGACGGTCTTCGTTGCTATTTCCGGTGGAAAAGATTCAGCGGTACTCTTGACTCTTCTGGTGGAATTAATTGGCATGCGTCGGGACGTTCGAATTGTTGCAGGATGCGTCGATGAAGGAATCGATGGCTACCGCCCACCATCATTGCAGTGTGCAATCGATCTGTGTGAAACACTCGGTGTTGAATTCATAACGACCAGTTATGAGAACTTGAATTTCCATCAGATGGATGAAGTTGTGAAGCGATTACCGATGATTTCAGATTCAAAGGAAGGCGCATCAACGATGCCTTGCTCTTATTGTGGAGTTTTCCGAAGACAAGGGATCAATGCTCTCGCTCAACAAGTCGAGGCAGATGTAGTTGCACTTGGTCATAATTTGGATGATATGGCACAAACAGTTCTGATGAACATGACAAATGGGGATATCGATCGAACATTAAGGCTAGCACCTCATACAGATGCACCGGTTGATGGATTACCACCACGAATCGTACCATTGCGTTGGATTCCTGAGCAAGAAATTCATCTGCTTGCAATGCACAAAAAACTCCCTCTCCACCATGAGGAGTGTCCCTACGCACAAGGTGCACTTCGCTGGCGATATCGAGACATTGTGGCACAATTGGAGCAAGATGTCCCTGGGACACGACATAGCTTGGTACGGATGTCGGACAACATCAAAAACGTCGCCCGGCAAGAGGTGCCACCGGTTCAATCGCACCCAACGAAATGTGAACGTTGTGGATCACCAACATCTGGATCAACATGCAAAGCATGTGATATGCGAGATCTCCTCGATGTGAAATCAAAGTAGATTATGTATCAATTCATCCAAATCTTGTGGACGTTGACAATAATGACAGCGCAGCGTTAACGGGTCAGTTTTGGTTACTTTCAGACGATGCGGTAGCGGTTCTCTTGAATTCTGTGTAATGCAATTTGAGAACGTGCATCGAACAACGTTCCGTACTTCCTCACCAAGGTTAACGTTCAATTTCTCAGCAACAGAATATGCCCGAATAATTGCAATACTGGATTCTGGTGCAACCAAAGCCAATCGATCGAGTTCGGATTGGGTTAGTTCACGATCTTCGACTTTGATGATATCTTTCGCTCCCATCTTTTTTGATGGAACGTTCATGACCAACGAGACTGGAACCGATGTATCGCTGGTTAAATTCAGCAATTCAAGCACTTTGAGCGCTTGGCCTGATGGTATGTGATCAATGACGGTTCCATTTTTGATTGCAGTTACTCTACGCATGTTGTGTTCTTCAGCCATCAGACATCACCTCCGTCAATCGTCGCAGGGACCTCGATGTTCAGCAGTCGGCAAAGGAGTGCCATCCGAGCAACGACACCATTGAAGGCTTGCTCAAAGTACCGAGCGTGACGCGTTTTGTCCACGCTTGGATGTATTTCATCAACACGTGGAAGTGGATGGAGAATGACCATTTCTGATTTCGCATTATCGAGGTCGCGTGCATGGAGTTTGTAAGCGCCGGCAACCTTCGCGTATTCATCTTCATCAGCAAATCGTTCTTTCTGAATTCGAGTCATATAAACGACATCAGCCTGGTTGATATTGCCGAGAAGATCCTCAGTTTCAGTAACATCTGCACCATGCTCGCGTAAATCCTCAACAATCTCAGCAGGCATACGAAGCAATTCAGGAGATGCAAAGATCAACCGGCACCCAAATCGAACCAATGCATGCGAGAGACTGTGGACAGTGCGGCCATATCGCAAATCTCCAGCAAGAATAACGGTCAAGCCTTCGAGGGTACCATGCGATTGTTGAATTGTAAACAAATCAAGCATCGTTTGAGTTGGATGGTGTCCTGCACCATCGCCACCGTTGAGAATGGGGACTCGGGCAGCGTCTTGCGCATAGCGTGCTGCACCTTGGCGAGGGTGTCGCATCGCGATAATGTCCGTGTAACCATCGACCATCTGAATGGTATCGAACAAAGTTTCACCTTTTACAACAGAAGATGTTTTGACATCGCCAAGGTTTACAACATCTCCTCCCAATCGCTTCATTGCAGTCTCAAAAGACATCCGAGTCCGAGTGCTTGGCTCAAAGAAAAGATTCCCGAGAATCTTCCCTTGCAAAAGTGGGAGGTACGTTTCACCTCGAGCAACTGGAAGCAGGCGTTCAGCATCAGCAAGAATACTGTGTATGTCTTCATTGGTTAAATCGTCCATCGTGATGAGTCCTTTCATTGGATGTCCCCTTCTATCCAAACCATCCAAGCACACCCTTGAACATTGTTGCCAACCATTATGCAAACAGTCGGTGGTTTCATCACCCAAACTTTGTCTGGTAGGAACATGCTCTGGGGCGATATCGATGAAGCGATAAAGGCCGAGCGGTTGACTCGGGTCCAACGAATCGAGCGCTTGAGTACCATTTGCGCCATATTCTGCCTCGGTGGAGCACTTTGGTTGGTTTGGCCTGTACTCAAAGATGCATTTGTTGGTAATGCAAGTCTTCTCACCGGGCTTGGGATGCCCGTCCTGGTCCTATTATGGGGCATTGTGATTCAGGATTTGGTTCTCGACGACCCTCGAGCACGTACTCGAATTGGAGCTGCCTCAAGCATCATTTGGCCCGTATTTCTGATGTTTGCGTTACGTTCCTATTCTACGAATGTAACAGACATTCTTGCAACCGTTCTTTTCGCAGGATTGAGTTTTGTGATGTATCAATCATCAGCAAACACGCTTCGTGGCGGTATCGATGTCATGCGGTTCAGAGCAATGATGACCAGCATTGGGGCATTAACAGTGCTTGGAATGCTAGTAGGTGATCGTGCTGGCGAGACTTGGATTGTCGAGCCAGTTGATTGGGTCCATCCCATATTGAGCATTTTGATATTCGTTCATGTCGTATATCTTTGGATTGCTGGAGATGATATGCGAGAAGAGCGCAAAGCCTTTCGCCAAGAACTTGATTTTATTGAAAACCGATTGCTCATCTTGCGCTCGGAAGGAGCTGCTGTCGATCAAGCCAGCAGCCTCGTAATGACAGCGAAAGAAGAAGGCCATATCGACCCTTCATTCGGTATGCGACTCCTTCGTGAGGCTACTGAAGATATCGAACGATCATTGTCCCTTGCCACGGATGTTGATGTTGTCCGAAATGAAGCTCTTCTCGTCGTTCAACATGCGGAGGAACTCGCTCCTCTTGCTCAACGGCCCCGTAAGTCGTACACAATGGGAGAACGAGAAGTTACACTTGGCTCACTACGAGAAGCAGAGGGGCTCTTCCGTCAAGCAAAGCGAAGAGCACAAGAGATTGTTACGTGGTGGAAGCAAGCAGAAGAAGCAATCAGAACCGCAGAGGAACTGCTTACTGGACTATCCGGCGCAACCATCGATAATTTGCGACAAATCATTCGTGATGCAAAAAAACAACTTGATCGAGAAGCACCGAAGAAGGCGTTTGAATTAGCATGTGTAATCCCGATTCAATTGCAAGCAGATGGTGATGCTCGTGAACGAGCTGTCGAAGTCTTGAATGATGCAGCGAAGGCACTCAAGGGTACGGATGGATTTGATACAACCGAACTTGAACAACGTCTTGAACAAGCAGAATCAGCACTTGAAGCAGGAGACACTGGTCAATCGATTGGTCTTGCCGAAGGAGTCGTTCGTGTGATTCAAATCGAACGGGAATCCATGGAGACTGTTCGGCGTGCTCTTCGACAGCGAAAGAAGATTACAGATCGATTTGAAAATTTTTCAAATGCTGATGAATGGATGACCCGTTTCAAACAAGTTCAGGATGCTGCAGATGAGCGAGAATGGAGTCATGCAGCAACACTGCTTGAACGTTTAACCATTGATCTTGATGCTCTTGGTAGTGAACAGGATGAAGCACAGGCATTGCTTGATTTTGTGCGCCAGGAATGGTCCGTTTTGAGAAACCAATGCAATGCTTCCAGTATTCCAGTTACGGATGAGGATATGAGGGATACTGAAGCAGCTATCTCTCGAGCAGAAGAATATCAAAGCGGGGGAGAGGTCGAAGCTGCGCTTGAGCAACTCGGTAAAGCCGATGCTTCGATGGAACGATTGCGAAGACGTGTGTGATTAAACCAGACCCCTTCGTACAAGGTCGTCAATGTTTAATCCACTCGGCAAACCGAGATCTACAGGCATACCCGCAATGGTCGCAACAATCCCATAGAGGTGGAGATAAAGACCGTGTGGTGGTTGATTTTCTCCACCATACGGGATCTTTTTCCATAACTTGGATTTCATGTAATGGTCAGAAACAGATTGCTCCTTTGAGTGAACAATCCATGCATTCGCCCGACTCGCATGCTTTTTTGCTTTGGAAGAACCCAGGCGAGGAGAAACATGGACAGTGTGAAGAATAGGCCAATCTCGTACCCAATCTCCTTCAGAATCGATCAGCATGGTCATTTTTGTAGGTTCAGTTGCCATCGCATCCAGTAAACCTAATTCATTGAGAATTCGAATCAGTGAGCGAACATGTGGATGACGAGGTTCTTTTGTTCGCAACTCTCGTCCAATTCGAACTGCAGTATTTGGTCGATTAGCATCGAGGTGCAACAAAGCAGCAACAACATGACCCTGAGTCCATGTAGTGGTTGGCAATTTCGGATCATCTTCATGTTGCTTCATGAACGATTCAAGCATAGACAGAGCTTCCTCACTGCGTTCTTCTAGACGCATTCGTGCACAATCGCCCAGAAGAAGAAGTCGGTCGACAGGCTTGTTGCGATATTTCCGATTACTTCGAGGGTTACCTTCTGCTGTACGCTTCAGCAGATCGATGTTTCTTCGCATCAAAGGATCAACGCTGAGTACGGGTTGAGAAGCATCAGGGACAACACGTTTCGAATCCAAGACTGCAGCAAACCATTGCAAGCGAGCCGCCTCAATGTCGCTCTTGTTGAGCAGTGCAAGACGGGGTGCTGCTTCTGGCAAATCGCGCTGGCAAAGGCTTGCTGCTGCAAGGATAAGTCGTGCAACTTGGGCGTCTCTTCCGGCTTGCAATGCCAACAACGAGACTGCATTTTCCTCGGCTTCTTCCCAACGATTCAATCCAGCATAGAGTTGCATCTTTGCGTTCGTTTGTCGGAGCAAATCAAGCCCTTGCGTTGATGATTCAGAAGGGTTTAGAATTTCATCATAATATTCAATCGCTTTTGTCCATCGATCTTTTGCGATGAGTTCTGTAAATGGCCGTTGTTTGAGGTAGATCATGTCCTCCATTTGGGTCAGCATCTGACGTTGTTCACTGATGCTGGCATCAAACGAAATGTCATCGAGTTTTGAACCAACTTGCAGGGAGGTCAACCAAATGAAAAGAAAACAAATTTGACCTCCAGAAGCCAGCATCCAAGTTAACTCCTCCATGGCATCCTTTTCGACGTAGGTACACAACGTTGTTTCCCAATCTCCGCAAGCAGCACCTTGAGGAAGGAAACTTGAATCCCAAAACGTGATCATTGCAAGGGCCAAGAGGAGCATCGATTGTCCTGCAAATCCTGTAAAACAAAAGTTCAGAACTTTTGCTTGTTGACTTCGTTCAGCTCGCAACAAACGGCTGTCAGCAAGTCGAATACCTCCTCGGCCGGAAACATCCTGAACATCAAGAAACAGAATTCGAGCAACTTCATACACAAAAAGAAATCCAACCAATGCAACGTTGAGCAGCAAGAAAAGGAGAATGGAGGTTACGAGAGGTACACGTAGACCAGGGTCAGGTATGTTTGAAAACAATTCAATGAGGAAGAATCCGAGAATGCCACCCTCTTCCATAATGGTCGCTTGCTCACGGTATTCTGGTAGTTCAATCACTCGATCCGAGTGTGTGAACAATTCAGGTGAAACGATGATTGCAATGAGCGATAAAAGGGCATTGATAGCCACAACGGGCATTGCCAACGTGTTGAGATGAACAATCCGAGCAATCACTTGCTGACGAGCGTTGGGTGAATGGTTGTGAAATGGAGACGGATTTCCTTTAGCAATCTGTGAAGATGATTGACGCAGCGCCTGCCATGCTGTTCCCATAACACGACCGTATGCGACGATCGAAGGAGAAAATGCAAGTAACAGTGTTATGCTCAATCGATGTGTAAATGCAATGTCCCAAGTTCCTAGGATTGAATAAAAGAAACCAACGCCAATGAACCAGAAAAGTGTTAGTGCGATGTAGGCTGTGTTTCGTGCACTGCTCGATACTTGCAATTTTGCTTTCCCATGACCAATCGGTTTGATGATTTGAGCACCTAAGGACGAACCCGATGAAATAATTGCGGGAAGAATGATGAGAATCAATGCAAGTGAAATGTTTGGTGCATGAAATCCATCACTCCATCCTTGTGAATAAATGATGTATTCAAAGAAGAGCAACAATGCGCCTGTAAGTGCAAAAAGGTAAGTCGCAACACCAAATCGCATACCTCGACTACGGAGTAAATCGCGTGCTTCACTGAACGATTCTGTTACAGTGTGAACTTCGTATCGTTTTGGTCCCGTTTCAAATGCAACTTGCAAACCACGTAACTGACGCGGAACGACAGTTCGCCAAAACAAGAGCGCAATTACAGCGGCTAAAATCAATGGAACTGTGGCGATTGAGGCAAAGCCCTCAACAATCACCGGTCCACTCATACCTTTCCCACGTCTTGCTTCTTTTTATGCAGTACGAAACAATCTCTCCAACGAATTTAGTTTTCTTTGTGAATAGGAACGAGACTTGGTTCAGCAATTTTTTGTTGGATTTCTTGTTTCAGATTTTCGATAAACGTATCAACTGGAATATCTGCGATTTGATCACCAGTTCGTGAACGCAAAGAGACACAATTGTTGTTCATTTCTCCATCTCCTAAAATCATCAAATAAGCTGGTCGCATTTTACGATGGGTTCGAATCTTCTTCCCAATCGTATCGTCCCCGTCATCGATTTTCACCCGAACACCGTGTTCTCGTAACTGTTGGGCAACCTGTGAGGCATACTGCTTGTGCTTCTCAGATATTGTAAGGATATGGACCTGAGTTGGTGATAGCCATGTGGGGAACTTGCCTGCGAAGTGTTCGATCAAGACACCACAGAAACGTTCCATGGACCCAAATGGTGCGCGATGAATCATAACAGGTCTGTGATTTTCTCCATCGCTTCCTTTGTACCATAAATCAAATCGCTCTGGAAGGTTATAATCCACTTGAACTGTTCCAAGTTGCCATTCCCGTCCGATGACATCCTTGACAACAAAGTCGATTTTCGGACCATAGAAGGCTGCCTCGCCTTCTTCCTCTGACCAATTAACACCGAGTTTTGCTGCAGCTGAGCGACATGCTTCTTCTGCACGATCCCAACGTTCAGATTCTCCAACATACTTGTCACTGTTCGGGTCCCGTAAACCTACACGCACACGATAATCATGCATGCCAAGAACATCAAAAATAGTTTGAACCAATTCAATGCATCCCATGACTTCATCAGCGATTTGGTCCTCTGTAACGAACAGGTGAGCATCGTCTTGCGTGAATCCTCGGACTCGGGTCATCCCTGAAATTTCACCTGATTGTTCCCAGCGATAAACGGTTCCAAATTCAGCCAAACGGAGAGGGAGGTCTCGATATGAACGAGCCTGAGAGGCATAGATTTTGACGTGATGCGGGCAGTTCATTGGTTTCAGCATGTATCCATCGATATCACCTGAGTTCATCATGTTCGAAAGTTCCGAACATGAGCAACCCTCATCCGCGAGCTTCTTCATCAATTCACGTTCAACGAGAGGAGGATACTGACTGTCCTGGTAGTAGGGGAAATGACCAGAGGTCCGATACAAATCGAGTTTGCCGATGTGTGGCGTGAAGACTTGATCGTATCCTTGTCGGCGCAAATGTTGGGAAATGAAATCCTGCAATTGTTGACGGACGATGGCTCCACGAGGCGTCCAAAGAATCAGGCCTTGTCCTACTTCTTCATCAACATGGAAAAGTTGCAAATCCTTGCCTAACTTGCGATGATCTCGGAGTTTCGCTTGCTCCATACGATGTAATGTAGCTTTGAGGGCTTCTTTGCTTGGTTCAACAATCCCATAAATTCGAACCAATTGTTCCCTCGATTGGTCACCTCGCCAGTACGCAGAAGATACCGATGTGAGCCGGCTGAACATCAATTTCGCAGTGCTAGGGACGTGCGGGCCAAGACAAAGATCATACCATTCACCTTGTTTGTAGATTGTCGAGCCGTGCCCATCCTCTAATTTATCATCAATGATCTCGATTTTGTATGGATTGGCTGTGAAATGTTCACGTAACTCGTTTTCATCCAACTCAACACGCTCAACCTTGAGATTGCGCCGAGCGATTTCATGCATTTTCTTCTCAATTGGCTTAAGGTCACCCTCACCGATTGGTTCCATTGCAAAATCGTAGTAGAATCCTCTGTCGATGGCTGGGCCAATTGTTGGTTTCGCATCGGGATAGAGTTCCATCACTGCTTGAGCGAGGAGATGAGCAGCACTGTGACGAAGAATATGCATTCCATCATCGCTTTCAGCAAGGATCCCTTCGAGGTTGCAATCATCGTTTAAGGCCGTGGATAAGTCCCGCTCGACATCATTGATTCGTGCAGCAAGACAACCATGCTTCTTACCAAGGGCATCAATCACGACTTCTCCAGCAGTTATGCCAGCAGCATATTCGTTGACTGTTCCATCTGGCAGCGTGACATTAACCATCGACATGAGGACGCCCCTTACCAATGCCTCGACGGTCCTCTTCATCAATGCGACGCTTGAAATCACCATTCAACGATGATGTCATCATCTAAACTCTGGCTCGGTCTTTCAAGAATAACCTGCTCTTTTTCCGGCTTCTTCTCCTCTTTTTTGGTGGGAGCGACCACGAAGGAATCGGGTGTTTCAACTTCGCTAAGTTTGAATCCAAATTGAGGCTTTACATGTTCTTTAGGACTTGATTCGAGTTGTTTTTCGGCCTCAACTTCTTGTTTGATTGCCTCGCCTTTCCCCATATCTTTCATACTTTCATGCATGATCTCATCAAGAACGATTTCATCAGAGGTTGAACGTTTGGCCATGCACTTCGATTGCTGGAAATACCATCAATACATCGGTTGTTTGATTGCATATGGCCAAGAGCAATGATTGAAAACAAAGTGAGGCGAGGTGATTTCATGCGAATCGGCATCATTGTCAATCCAGATGCTGGACTTGGAGGCCGATTGGGTTTCAAAGGCAGTGACGGCCGAGCGAAAGAAGCTCGCGAAGCGGGTGCAGTCGACCGTTCAGGTCCACGAATGCAGCAATGCATTACGAAATTCAGGCAACTCCAACAATCGAGTTTGAATCGAATAGGTGTAGACCCTACGTTCGTCGCATGGACGGGGCGTATGGGAGGAGATTGGTTGCAAGGTGTCGACTATGAGCCGTTGCAACCTTCGCCAACTGAATCGACTGCAAAGGACACGACATCGTTGGTGCATGATTTGTTATCGAGCAATGTGGATGCCATTCTTTATGCAGGCGGTGATGGTACAACCCGGGATATTGTCAACGCACTAAATGGACATGAAATCCCTTTGATTGGTGTTCCAGCAGGGGTAAAGATGCATTCAGGCTGTTTCGCTACTACTCCGAATGCAGCTGCTGAAGTGCTCTTAGCCTTCCTTCAAGGTGATTTGATGGTCGCAATTACTGAGGTGATGGATCTCGACGAAGAGACGTATCAAAAAGGAGAATGGAAGGTTCGTATGTACGGTGAAGCGTGGACTCCGTCGAGCCCTAGATTTATGCAAGGGGCAAAAGAACAAGTTGAGCGAGCGAGTGAAGCAGAAACAATTGAAGGACTGGCAAACCACATTGGTAACTTGGTTGAAGCAGATCCGAATCTCATGATCATTTGGGGAAGTGGTGGAACGTTGCGCCGCATGGGCGAACACCTTGATGTTGATCTAACGCTTCTCGGTATCGATATTCAACACAAAGGAACGGTATATGCTGATTTGAATGAAACATCACTTCTTCAACATCTGAGTGATTATGACGGTCCACGCTTGCTTCTCCTATCACCAATGGGTGGTCAAGGCTTCCTCATTGGAAGAGGCAATCTTCAACTTTCGCCGGATGTTTTGAGAGCCATAGGATTGGATTCCATTCTTGGTGTAGCAACACCTTCGAAACTTCTCGGATTGTCAAGCGTTCGGATTGATACTGGCGACGTTTCACTGGATGAAGAATTCCAACAACGCCGTTTCGTCAAATTGCTTCAAGGATACCGAACAACACGAGTCATTCGCGTTCTTGAAGCCTAAGGGAGATCTTGTCCACTCGATGCAAGGAGGAGACCGAGGAAGGGGGGACTCGGCCGACCTGGTCGAGATTTAAATTCTGGATGATATTGAACACCGACGTAGTATGGATGTCCTTCCAATTCGAAAATTTCACAACGTTGGCCACTTTCGTCCTTTCCAACAAACTTGAGTCCAGCAGCCTCAATCTCATCAACAAGGTCCGGATTGATTTCGTACCGATGTCGATGACGTTCATCAACTGAATCAACACCTCCATAGAGTCGCTTCATGATGCAATCATCCACTTGGAAGATGGTTGGACGAGAACCTAAGCGCATTGTTCCTCCAAGGTGTGTCTTTGAAATTTCAGGCATGAAGATGACTGCAGGGTTTGCTGCATCAGCATCAAATTCCGTTGATGTTGCATCTTTGATGTTGAGAACGTTACGACAAAATTCAATGGTTGCAACTTGCAAACCAAGACAGATACCAAGGTATGGGATGTTGTTTTCCCGAGCGTATTGAGCAGCCAACACCTTTCCTTCAATTCCACGATCACCAAAACCACCTGGAACCAGGACGCCATTTGCCTGACGCAACAAATCCCATGCTTCTGAATTCTGTGAGTCTTCCAAATCACTGGCTTCAATCCAATCGATGATTAATTTCCGCTCCACTGCGATAGCGGCGTGTTGAAGGGATTTAATCACCGAGAGGTAAGCATCGGATAGGTCGGTGTATTTCCCAACCATTGCGATATGCACTTTCTGTGTCAATTGGTCGAGTCGATGAGCCATTGACCTCCACTCTGCGAGAAGGCCGGTTTTGTCGCAATCAATGTTGAGAATATTGCAGAAGCCTTGTTCTTCCAACATCAATGGGACATGATAGATGTTCGAAACATCATGTGTTGAGAAGACTGCATCAGGATGAACATGACAAAATGCTGAGAGTTTTTGACGAGTTTCATCATTGAGTGGTTTGCTTGAACGACAAACGAGGACATCAGGCGTAATTCCAAGTCCCATAAGTTCCTTTACAGTGTGTTGTGTAGGTTTCGTCTTTTGTTCCCCTACTGGACCCATAACAGGAACGAGAGAAACGTGAACAAACGTGACATTTTCCCTTCCAACTCTGAACTGGAACTGCCGTAACGCCTCGAGATAGGGTGCGCTTTCGATGTCACCAACTGTTCCACCAAGTTCGATTATGCAAACATCTGGAATCTCTTCAGAACCATCAGCGGGCCGTTGGGCAACATCAACAATCCAATCCTGAACTGCGTCTGTAATGTGTGGAATTACTTGGACGGTTTTTCCAAGATAATCACCTCGTCGTTCTGCTTCGAGTACCTTCGAGTAGATTTTTCCGGTTGTGAGATTGTTATCACGAGCCAGATTAAGATCGAGAAACCGTTCGTAATTCCCGAGGTCGAGATCAACTTCTCCGCCATCATCGAGCACGAAAACTTCGCCGTGCTCGAACGGACTCATCGTACCTGCATCGCTGTTCAGATATGGGTCAATTTTTATTGAAGTGACTCGCAATCCTGCGCTTTTGAGGAGAACGCCGATGCTGCTTGCAGTGACACCTTTACCCAGTCCACTGAGCACTCCCCCGCTGACAATTACGTACTTCAAGCCCATCAACGGGATTTCAAGCGGTCGCGCATACCATATCAATATTGGCTAAGAAGGTCAACTTTGTTCCATCTCTACTTTCAAGTATCGTCAGAAGTAGGGCAATGTATGCCGGGATTGGATGGGGATAAGATTCTGGTCACAGGTGCAATGGGCCAGATAGGTACTGAACTCGTCGAAGCTTTACGAAAGAAGCACGGTGCTGAGTCCGTTATCGCGTCAGATATTCGAAATGAAGAGCATAACGCTTGGAGCAACGAAGGTCCGTACGTCACACTTGATGTATTGGATGAAGACGCAATCCACAAATTGTGCCAAGATGAAGGAGTGGACACGGTATACCACCTTGCTGCATTGTTGTCGGCAACGGGTGAACAAAATCCAGAGTTGTGTCGGAGAGTGAACATTGACGGAACACGAGCTGTTCTTGAAGCTGCACGCAAGTGCCAAATGCGAGTGTTTACACCATCTTCGATCGCTGTTTTTGGCCCAGATGCTCCAAAGCATGCGCCTCAAGTTACCGCACTAAACCCGACTACAGTTTATGGTGATACGAAAGTGAAAGGAGAAATGCTTGGTAAGGAATATTGGGATAAGCATGCAATTGATGTTCGTGGAATCCGTTATCCGGGCCTGATTTCCTACAAAGCTCCGGCGGGTGGAGGGACAACAGATTATGCAGTGGAAATCTTCGAAGCCGCACTGAATAAAGGGTATTACAATTGCTTCGTTCGTCGAGACACACGTCTTCCTATGCTCTACATGGACGATGCAATACAAGCAACGTTGATGTTGATGGATGCAGATAGTGATTCACTCGGTCCATCCAAAGCAGGATACAATATTGATTGCTACTCGTTCACTGCAGAAGAACTTGCAAACGCTATTTCACAGGAAGTGGACGGTTTCAAGTGTGATTTCACTCCAGACATCCGTCAGAATTACGCAGATTCATGGCCTGATTCAATCGATGGAACTGTAGCGAAAGAAGAATGGAATTGGTCACCAAAGTTTGACCTTGATGCAATCGTCAAAGAGATGCTGGATGGCTTATCAAAACAACAATGATGTATCCAATTTCAATTCATTGGGATACCCATTTGTACGTTCGTGCACCTTCGTTTGCCCCATCTTCACCGATTTCAACAAGAGCAAATTCGCCGCGAGGGGAGACAACGCTTTGTTCTTGCAACCCTTTGTGGAGATTCTCATACGTGACTTGATCGATTGCAACACGACCTGCAAGACGTTCAAACAATTGCCATCGTGCAACAACTTCACGCCATTGAGGAGCAACCTTTCCTTCAAACACCTTGGCCTTAGCTCCAGAGCCGTATCCACAGAGGCCGAACAATTCACCTTCAAGTTTGGAATTGTCTTCCAAATCGGATTCAAACGTTGACATCAGGGCTAAGAAAATTGAACCAGTGTATTGGTTTCCAATCAGACTGGATGCACGTTGTCCTTTCTCAATTCGTTCTTTGTGGAATTCAAGATATTCAGGAGTTTTTGAAATCGCTCTTCTGTATCCATCCATTTCTTTTTCCCACGCCATCAAGGCTTCAGGATCATCATTCTCCGGTCTTTGTGGAGGTTGGCCGATTTGTTCCACGACACCGGTCCACATTGGCGTATTCATACGGTCATGACGAAAAACATCAGGGAACATTCGCTTCGCTTGGAATGCATAAGGAAGGTGCATGATGATTCGAGACCATTGTTCAGTAAATTGAGTATCCAATTCAGGATCCCATCGCTTTTGCTTTACAGCCCGTTGGCTAAAGTTGTAGAAAGCCTGCCGAACTGCTTGTTGATAGCATCGATTTGAAAATTGACCATCAAAAACAGGCTCATCTCGATGTACGCTCACCGATTCTTCCCCATGAGCAAAAATTCCAAGTCGTCGAACCGTTGATTCAGGAAGGTGTTTAACCATGCGTTCAACGATACCTTTCTTGAGTGACTGTCCAGTTTCTTGGGCGAGCGTCATGACATTAGAAATCACGGAACGAATGCTGACATTTCGACGAGGTTTGAAGAAATCGTGAACGGGAGTGGTTGAAACGCCCCAACAATCAGGAACGATGAGCAATCGGGGATTTTGTCGGATTAACAATGCTCCACCACCAGCGCCTTGAGTATATTCTCCACTCGAACCAAGATCGTACTTTGCGTTATCAGAGAAGATAACAATACCAATTCGATCGTCATCTTCACTCGATCGAGCCGCCCAGTCGAGTGTTGTGTGCAATGCGTCGACGGCACCGATGCAAGCAAAGGTCATATCGACAACATCACAATTTCGGAAACAATCCTCTCCAAATCGTTCTTGATAACGTTGAGTAAGCATGTCGAGGATGTATGTCGCTGTTGGTTTTGCCCCATCGAGGGCTGACTCCGTTCCGAGATACATGCGTCCAATGTCTCGTGGATCGATACCGTTTCGATCGATAAGTCGCATAACCGCCATGGCTCCCATGGTCGCAGTATCCTCATGAACATCGGGGATGGCCATCGCCTTCAAACCGAGGCCTTTGTTGAGTTTACCATAGTCTGCACCACGCATTTCTGCGAAATCTCGCATGTCCATGTAGAGACGTGGGAAATGAATTGCCACATCGTCAATACCGACGTTAACCATAACCCTGCCGCGAATTTTCAATATATATAGGCTGGTTCAAAAAGGTCGAAAATTGGTCACATTATCGACGGTCAGGAGCGGTACCATCCAGTGAGGCTTGAACATCATCTGGAACGCCAATTTCTTGTTTTGCCCAGAGAACGTCATCAATTCGCAAGACTGCGATGGTAGCTTCGCTTGCACCTGAAAGTGCTTGTTCAACAACTCTTGCAGGTTCGACAACCTTGGAAACGCGCATGTCTTCTGGTTGGCGAGTTAATACGTTCAATCCCATTGAATCGTCATCACTTTTGCTCTGTAGCGATACGAGTTGCAAGAGGGTGTCAATTGGATCCATTCCTGCATTCTCAGCTAGGACACGTGGTATTGTTTCCAGTCCATCTGCAAACGCTTCAATGGCCAATTGTTCTCGACCAGGAACAGTCTCAGCGTACCTTCGCAATCGCCGTGCTAGGGCGATGTAAGTCGCACCTCCTCCAGCAATAAGTTTCGGATTTTCTTTCAGTCGACAAGCAACTCCCAAAGCATCAGCGAAACAACGTTCAACTTCTCCTACAACCGTTTCTGTACTACCTGTTGCAACAAAAGTCGCTCCACCTTCATCAGTTTCAAGAATCCAATGATCGACGTCGCCCCAGCGCTCACATCGGCTGGAAATAAAGACACCAACATCTGCTTCTTTTGCTTGATGAATCGATGGTACAAGACGAGCCCCACACCCTCTTGCAAGCAGTTCCAGATCGCTCTTTGCGACGCGTCGAAACGCTTTGATGCCTGCATTCGCAAGATGTGAATGCATGCTGTCATCAATCCCTTCCCGGCAAGCGAGAAGCGTCACACCGAGATCGACAAGCATGTTCACTTGCTCGAGCAATCTCTGTTCCTCAGCCTCCCGAAAGGACTGCAATACGCTTGTTGAAGTAACACTCAATTGAACATCAGAGGATAATGAACGCAGTTCAAGTCCTCCATCGACCAATAGAATCGATCCTGCTCCGAGGGAAGACGGCATCTCAACATGAGCCCGTTTCTTTGGAAGCGCAAGTCCAGTGATAAGTTTGGATTGTTCGAGTGATGGACCACTGCGGGTAATCACCTTGACGCGAGTTGGATCGGCAACGACCGTACCGTTTGATTCCATCAGGATGGCTTCTGCTGCCTCAACAGCACATCCTGCTATTGTGGATTGCATCTTTTGGTGAAGTTTGCCAGCAAGTGAAGTCATTGCTGCTGACCGAATGTCTTCTGTCGTAGCTTCAAAGGTCAGGGAATCAAGATGATCTTTGCAGTATACTTCAGCCATTCGATAACCACGTGCAATCGTTGCAGGATGTACGCCTTGAGCAACAAGATGCCAGGCGTTTTGCAACCATTCAGCTGCAAGTAAAACCGTGGTTGTGGTTCCATCCCGAACTGTCTGATCTTGAGTAGCACTTGCAGCAATCAGCATGTGGGCAATTGGATGCTCAACCTTGGCCGATTCAAGGACGGTAATTCCATCGTTCGTAACCATACTCCGCCCTTCATCATCGACCAGCAACTTATCGAGACCTTTTGGCCCAAGGGTCGAGCGAACAGCTCCAGCGAGAGCAACAGCAGCTTGAATGTTCTTTCGAAGAGCATCACGACCCGTTGTACGGTCCGTCTCCTCGAGGATTGAAACATCGCTCATGGCCACACCAACGGTGACTTCCACATAAGTGCGATGTTTCAGTCTTCTTCATCAACGACTTCGAAGTCAGCATCGACAACATCATCGCTTTCAACATTGATGTTTCCATCGCCTTCATTGTTCTCAGCTTCAGCCATTTCAGCGGCAGCAGCCTCGTACAACTTGGAAGATATTGCATGCATCGACTCCTCAACTTCCTTGACCTTGGCTTGAATAGCAGCCTCATCCATTGCTTCATCATCAATGGGTTTTCCATCACCATCTTGGACGAGCGCCTCAAGTTCTGTGAGTTTTTCTCGAACAGGTTCAAGGTCCGAAGCATCGAGTTTGTCCTCGTTTTCATCGAGTGTCCTTCGAGTTTGGTAAACGATTTGATCCGCCATATTTCGAAGTTCAATCTTCGCTTTTCGGCGCTTATCTTCTTCAGCAAAGGATTCAGCTTCAGCAATCTTGGCTTGAATTTCTTCCTCGGAGAGGGAAGTTTGAGATTCGATCTTAATCGACTGTTCCTTACCCGTGCCCATGTCCTTTGCGCTGACATTGACAATTCCGTTCGCATCGATATCAAAGGTGACTTCGATTTGCGGGACACCTCGTGGTGCTGGAGGGATGTCGGTGAGGTGGAATTGACCCAGTGTCACGTTGTCTTTAGCGAACTCCCGCTCTCCTTGCAAGACGTGAATTTCAACAGCAGGTTGGTTATCACTCGCTGTGGAGTAAATTTCACTTCGTCGTGCTGGAATGGTTGTGTTTCGCTCGATCATGGTCGTTGTAACGCCACCTAGGGTCTCAATGCCCAATGTGAGCGGGGTAACGTCCAGCAAAAGAATGTCGGAGACATCATCGTCTCCGGCGATAATTCCTGCTTGCAGTGCAGCACCCATTGCAACCGCTTCGTCAGGGTTGATGCCCTTGTAGGGAGCTTTACCAGTCTCCTTCTCAATAGCTGCCTGAACAGCAGGAACACGTGTTGAGCCACCAACAAGGATGACCTTATCGACATCCCCTTTCTTGACGCCTGCATCTTTCATGGCTTGCCGAGTTGGTGCCATTGTATCTTCAATGTGCTTTGCAATGAGATCTTCAAATCGAGCACGAGACAATGTGATGTCAAGGTGCTCAGGGTTACCATCTTTCATCGTGATAAATGGGAGGTTGATTTGCGAGGATTGTGTTCCTGAAAGTTCAATCTTGGCCTTTTCCGCTGCTTCCTTGAGTCGGCTCATGGCTTGATTGTCTTTGGACAAATCGATACCAGTTTCTCGCTTGAATTCGCTAACAAGCCATTCAATGATGCGATCGTCGAAGTCGTCTCCACCGAGTTTGTTGTTTCCTGCAGTTGCCTTGACTTCGATTTGTGGTTGTCCATCAACATCGTAGATTTCGAGAATGGAGACGTCAAAGGTTCCACCACCAAGGTCGTAAACCAGGATTGTTTGATCTTCACCCTTGTCCGCTCCATAAGCTAGGGCTGCAGCCGTAGGCTCGTTGATGATTCGTAGAACATCCATGCCGGCAATTCGTCCAGCATCCTTCGTAGCCTTGCGTTGTGCATCGGTAAAGTAAGCAGGACAGGTAATGACCGCTTGTTTGACTTCATGTCCAAGATATGCTTCAGCATCTGCTTTCAACTTCTGCAGAATGAAAGCAGATATTTCCTGTGGCGTGTAGTCCGTTCCGTCAATGTCAGTCTTCCAATCGGTACCCATGTGACGCTTCACAGAGATCATCGTGCGATCAGGATTCGTGACGGCTTGTCGCTTGGCAGTAATGCCAATCAATCGCTCGCCATCTTTGTTGAATGCAACGACAGAGGGGGTTGTTCGTGCGCCTTCAGCGTTGGCAATAACAACGGGTTCTCCGTTCTCAATGGTTGCTACACAGCTGTTGGTTGTTCCTAGGTCAATTCCGATTACTTTGCTCATTTTATTCATCTCCTTTTCATAG
>MDTE01096753.1_pt1 | contig 28833 bp, 31 predicted proteins | sample 811231 | NCBI WGS metagenome assembly MDTE01 (sample SAMN05326651, study PRJNA326480) | marine metagenome | isolation source: seawater | place: Indian Ocean: Red Sea | collected 2010 | reverse complement strand
GGTTTAGCTTTTGCAGCAGGTTTAGCTTTTGCAGCAGGTTTGGTACCCAATTCTGAAATTTTAAGCTCAGTATACTCTTGTCTATGACCTTGCTTTCGCCTGTATCTGGTTTTGTTTTTATATTTAAAAACAACTATTTTCTTTTTACGGGAATTCTCTGAAACTTCTGCATCAACGGATACTCCTTCCAAAAAAGGTGTGCCAACTTTGATTTCACCGGCTAAAGATAATAACAGTACATCAGATAATTTAACTGACTCTCCTTGGTTAAAAGGCAATCGTTCAACTTGAATAATATCTCCAGGTTTTACGAGATACTGTTTCCCACCAGTTTTTATTACAGCATAATCACTCATTCAAAACTCCCAAAGATAAATTTTATTCGTAATAGTTTATTCCGTCAAGCATAAACGACCCCAAAATTTGGCATTTGCTAATTTAAAGATAGATTTAGGTTAAAGATTTTTTCAGGTTTAAAAGTAAGAGAATTTTTCTCGTCCCGTACAATTCCTACAAACAAGCCTTTAGGGTCATAGACTCTGTATCGAGAAAATGAATTTGAGTCTGAAAATATAAACGAATCTTCTGTTGAAAATATTTCCTTTCCATGAGATAAATCATTAGCTTCTTCATGTGTAACATTAATAATCGGAAGGTGATTAACAGCAACATCCAAAGGACTCATCATGTTGTTAAATTCTTTATTAACGAAATTTTCTTCGGCTTCAGCTAGTGTAATAGCATTTTCTATCTCAAAAGGACCTGATTTAGTTCTGGTAAGTGCTTGAATCATAGCACCACATCCAAGAATAGATCCTAAATCATTTGCCAAAGATCTAACATAGAATCCTTTTCCACATTTAATTTTTAATTTTAGTATTGGGCATGAATAATCCAGGAGTTCTATATAGTAAACATTTACTGTACGAGGCTCTCTAGGCACTTCAACTCCTGAGCGAGCAAGATTATATAATCTATTTCCACTTATTTTTATAGCACTAAACATCGGAGGGATCTGCAATATCTCTCCTTGGAAGTTTGACAAGGCATCTTGAATTCTTTCAAAAGAAATTTTAGAGGGAGAAATTTCCTTAACAGTTTTACCAAGTGCATCATATGTATCTGTTGTTAATCCCAGACGTATTGTCGCAACGTACTCTTTTTCATTATTCATTATGTCTTCAACTAAGCGTGTAGCTTTGCCAAAGCACACTGGGATTACTCCAGTTGCTATAGGGTCTAAAGTACCTGTGTGTCCAATTTTTTTTTGAGCGCTAGCTCTTTTTAACCTTCTCAGAGCTTCCATTGAAGTAATTCCATAGGGTTTATCCAAATTAAGAATTCCATTGATCGAAATCATATTATTTTGAATTACCTATATTGGTTTGAGACTTCTTTATAGAGTCAAAAATATTTGATAAACGCGTATTGGTTTCCATATCTTTCTCTTCACGGAACAAAATAGTTGGACAGGATGAGATTACTTTAGATTTAGAAAGTATCGTACGTATAAAACCTGCCGCATCATTCAAAATTTCTAATATTAAATCATGGTCCTGGGAATCGCAGATAATGGAAACATATACAAATGATTGTGAAAGATTTGGTGTAGTCTCGACTTTGTTCACACTTATAAGAGTATTTGATAATCTGGGGTCATTAATTTTATTGTTAATGACTACTGAAATTTCTTTTGCTAATAATGTATTCAGGCGAACTAATTTGTGTTGCATGTAACACTCAAATTTTATTTATAGGATTCTTTCAGCACGATGGCATTCCAAAATATCACCTTCTTGATATGAATTGAATCCGTCCAAAACTATTCCACCTTCTAATCCATTCGAAACGTCAGAAACGTCATTGTTAAAGTGTTTCAAACTAGAAATCATACCTGCGAAAATCTCAGAATTATCCCTGATTATCTTTACAGTGGTTCCTCGTGAGACTTTTCCTTCATTTACATAGAAGCCACCAATTACCGTTGATTTTCCAAGGCCAAATACGGCACGTATTGTTGCTCTTCCTTCAATAATATCTTGGTATTCTGGGTCACGAATAGAATTCAGGGAAGTTTTCATGTCATCAACTAACTGGTAAATAATTGAGTACAAATTAATTTGAATTGACTCTTGGTCAGCCAAAATTCTTGCGCCAGGCTCAACACGTGTGCAAAAGCCTAAGATGATTGCGTCCGATGCCAATGCTAGCATTACATCATTTTCTGTAATACTTCCGCTAGATGAATGTATTACATTAATCATTTCTTCATCTGTACTAATTTGTGAAAGAGCATTTTCAACCGCATCAATGCTTCCTTGCACATCGGTTTTGATAATTATATTTAAGGCTTTTATTTCACCGGATTCTATCCTTGCGTGCAAATCTTGTAGTCTGAAATTTGAAGACATTTTTGTTTGGTTTTCACGTTGGATTTTTTCAACAATCTTGCGAGCCGTTTTCTCATCAGAGACTGAATAAAAAAGATCACCGGCCTTTGGTATATCTGAAAGGCCTAAGATTTCAACTGGTTGAGAGGGTTCTGCATAAGATATTCTACTTCCTCTATCATCAAACATTGCTCTTACCCTTGCGCGGTTTTCTCCAACGATAATGCTTTGAGTCGGTTTTAATGTGCCAGTTTGAACTAACGCGGTAGCTATCACACCACGATTTTTATCTATACGGGATTCTACAATCACACCTTTGGCAAGTTCTTTTGGATTGGCTTTCAATTCACTAATTTCAGCAACTAGCAAAATATTTTCCAATAGATCTGGAACACCATCTCCATTAATTGCGGAAACAGGAACAGAAACTACTTCTCCTCCAAAATCTTCAACTATCAATTCATGTTCCAGTAATTGTTGCCTGACTTTCTCAATGTTTGCATCAGCTCTATCAATTTTGTTAATTGCGACAATTATTGGGACTTGCGCTGCCTTAACATGGTTTATTGCTTCGATTGTTTGAGGCATAATCCCATCATCAGCAGCTACAACTAATACGGCAACGTCTGTCACCTGTGCTCCTCGCATTCTCATCGCAGTAAAGGCTTCGTGTCCAGGGGTGTCTAGAAAAGTAATTATATTGTTATTGTGTTGTATTTGATAAGCGGCTATATGTTGAGTAATTCCACCAGCTTCTGTATCAACTACATTCGCTTTCCTTATTGAGTCCAATAATGTAGTTTTTCCATGATCAACATGTCCTAAGATAGTGACTACTGGTGGTCTAGATTCTAATAATTCGGGAGAAGAATCTTCATTATTAATTACTAAGGAAGCGGGTTTGTCATCTTTGATTTCAATTGCTTGATATCCAAAAGACGGGGTAACACTAGCAGCCACTTCATGTTCAACGACTTCATTAACAGTAAGCATATATCCTCTGCGGATAAATTCTTTAATCAACTCGACGTTGCTAACATTCATTACTTCAGCCAAATCGCCTAAAGTAATCGAAGAAGGTATAGCTAATGGTTGGAGACCTCCAACCAAGTCAGTAGAAGATTGTTTGATTTCATTGTCTGGCATATATTAATTAATTACCTTACAAATTTAATTGCCTTTTCACTCCTAGGATAACACGATAAAGTCGAAATTTGCATTAATGTTTGAATAGTTTTTAAACTATCGGACCAGAAACAGACATAGGATCAATTCAAAATTTTCAACTAAGTTTTGAAAACGATTACAAATGGCTGTAAATGAAAATTATCTACGCTTACGACCGGCTTTAGTATTTCTTCTTTTCTTAGCGTCATCTCTTGGATTTTCGCGCCGTCCCCTAGACCCTCGACGTACTGTGACTCCACCACGTAGTCCCTCAATATCTTCGGCAAATCTAATAGCCCCATCTTCTGGCTCTTGAATTGCTGATTTCTTTGCTCGATTGACTGACCAAACGTCGTCTTCAATATCATGAAGTGACGTTGCGGAATCATTCTCATCCGAGGTTGGGGAACCATGGAATTCTTCTTCTATCGCCTGTTGGGCGACTTCAGCTTCCGAAGCAACGAATTCTTCATTAATTTCTACTTTTTCCTGAGCAACTTCTTCAGTAACTTCTTCAGTAACTTCTTCCTCAGTTGATTCAATTTCTGATTCCAGGACAATTGATTCATCAACTATTTCAGAGACCTCAACAACTGGAGTCTCTTCTGAAATAGGTTCTAGTATTTCTTCAGAGTCATTTATTTGGGGAATAATATCTTCTACAAGCTCAGAATCAGTAGGAATAATTTCACTATCCTCTAAAGGCTTATCTTGTAAAGTTGGATCAACTTCTTCTACGCCTTTAATATCAACTCTCCATCCAGTAAGCCTCGCAGCCAAACGAGCATTTTGCCCCTCTTTGCCAATTGCTAGAGATAAATGCTGATCAGAAACTACAGCAATGGCAATCTTTTCAGGATGGTCAAGAATAATACGTTGCGCTTGAGCTGGACTCAACGCTCTGGAGATGAATACTGATGGATCTGAGTCCCATTCAATCACATCAATTTTCTCTCCATGTAACTCATTAACTACGTTTTGAATTCTAATACCTCTAAGTCCAACACAAGAACCAACTGGATCAACGCCAGATTGTTTCGCTCGAACTGCAACCTTACTGCGAGATCCTGCCTCGCGAGTAATATCCATTATTTCAACAGCACCATTAAAAATTTCAGGAACTTCCATCTCAAATAATTTTCTTACTAAGTTACTATCACTACGTGAAGCAGTTAATTCAGGGCCTTTAGCGGAGTTTTCAACAGATTTTAAAACCACTTTCATTTTCTGACCCTGACGATAGCGTTCACTAAATACTTGTTCTTGTTTTGGCATTACTGCTTCAGTACTATTTCCTAAATCTACTATTACAACTCTTTGTTCAACACGCAAAATTGTAGCTAAGAAAATATCATTTTCTCTACCTGAATATTCAGCCAATACAAACTCACGCTCAGCCTCTCTAAGGCGCTGCATCATTACTTGACGCGCAGTTTGCGCTGCAATTCTGCCAAGTTCATATGGCATACTCTTGGTTACAATCATGTCACCAATAGAAGCAGATTCATCCAGAGTTTGAGCATCAGAAAATGCTATCTCTAAATCAGTATCTGACACATCATGAACAACTTCCTTACGTATGATTATCGTGACATCACCCTGAGTAGGATCTAATTTGACGGAAACATTTTGACTTTCTGGAGTAATACTTTCTTTCTTATATGCAGAAATTAAACCAGCAGTAAATGCAGAAATTACAGTGTCAGGTGGTAGATTGCGTTCAGCTACAAGCTGTTTAAGGGCGATATCTATTTCGCTTTTCATTTCAGTCGCCTCCTAAAACAAAATTATTTACCAATAAAAAAGTGGGAACAACCCACTTACTCACTAACGATTAACTTACAGCAAGTATAACATACCTTATAATACTTACAACAATATTTCGAAATTTGATGGAAACTAAATTGTATATAAACTCAATCAAAAAAAATTTATTATTTTCAGCTTTTTATTTTCTTACTAGTATTACAATTTTTTTAAATCTTTCATGTTCAAATAACGCAAATTCCATTACAGTTTTGAGTGCAGCCAGTATGGCAGACGTAATGGATGAAATAATTATTGACTTTGAAAAGGAACAAGAACGAAATGTGCATATTAGCTATGCAGGATCACAGTACCTAGCACAACAACTAGTAATAGGATCTCCAGGAGATATAATTTTATCCGCGGGTGAAAGCCCGATAGAATTTCTGCTCGAAAGAGATATTGTAAAAACAGAAACAGTCAATTTACTTTCAAATCACTTGGTTTTAATTACAAGGCCTGATTTTTTGAAACGAAATATTTCTTCACTTTCAGTGTTATCCGATAATAAGATCAAATATGTTGCTATTGCAGATCCAAGATTGGCTCCAGCAGGAGTATATGCAAAAGAATCATTAACAAACTTAGATTTGTGGAGTTCATTAAGTGATAAAATGTTAACTACTCCAGATGTTAGGTCTGCAATGTTAGCTGTCACTACAGGAGCTGCTCAGGCGGCTATTGTGTACCATACTGATGCTATTACTCTTCCTAGTATAGAAATTTTTGACATAATTCCACAAGAAAGTTATAAAGAAATCAAATATATATTAGCCATAAATAATTCGTCATCTAACAAAACATTAGCTAATGAATTTGTATCATTTTTGCAGACTAAATCAACGGAAAAAATTTTTAGAAAGCATGGATTTGAGATGTATAAATAAATATGGAACTTTCACCAATAAATCTTTCATTACTTACTTCGGGAATAGCAACCTTGATTAACCTTCCAATAGCTGTCTTAGTTGGATGGTTAATATCAAAATTGTCTTTAAAAACCAAATCTATTATTGAAACAATTGTTATGTTGCCGCTTGTTCTTCCTCCAGTCGTAGTTGGCTTTGCATTGCTAAAATTTTTTGGAATGTATGGGTTTGGAGGGAAACTAATATCCAATTTATTTTCTATAGACATTGCATTTACATGGATCGCAGCAACAATCGCTGCTGCTGTAATGTCATTCCCTTTAATGGCTAGAAGTATTATTTCTGCAATGGAATCTATTGACAATAGATTTGAACAGGTTGCTAGGACACTAGGAGCAAATCCTATTCAAGTGTTTTTTACAATTACTATCCCCCTTGCCAAAAGGGGGATTTTTGCAGGAATTATTGTAGGTTTTGTGAGGGCGCTAGGTGAATTTGGTGCAACAATAATTTTTGCAGGGAACATTGATGGAAAATCTCAAACAATTCCTCTGGCAATATTCACTGAAATGCAACTGGGGCATACGAATACTGCAGGACAGCTAGCACTTATCTCGGCTGCGATTGCTATTGTTAGCATTTTTATCTATAACTGGATTTCAAACAGCCCCAAAGACGCCAAAATATAAATTATGACAAATAGTAAAAACATTCTAGAATTCGAGTTCAGCAAAAAATTTGATAATTTCAGTTTAAACTGTAAAGGCAAATTTGATACAGGGATTACTGCCATATTTGGTCCTTCTGGTAGTGGTAAAAGCACTTTGTTGAATTGCATTATGGGTTTTACTAACCCTGATACAGGATACCTTTCGCTGAATGGAATTGAATTATATAATTCTGAAACAAAATTAAATCAGAAACTTGAAAAGAGAAATATGGGTTATGTGTTCCAAGATTTAATGTTATTTCCAAACATGAATGTTGAAAAGAATATTGATTATGGACAAAAATTTTCTAATAACCCTTCAAGAATACCTACAGAAAATATTATTCAAACATTGAAAATCTCCCCACTCATGAAAAGAGATATTAAGAATCTGTCAGGTGGAGAGATGCAACGTGTTGCTTTAGCAAGAGCCTTAAAAACATCCCCTAGGATTTTACTGTTAGACGAGCCTCTTTCAGCCTTAGATGCAAACTTAAGGACTACACTTATTACTTATCTCAAATCTGTAAATAAATACCTTTCGATACCGATCGTATGTATTTCACATTCACTATCTGACGTAATATCATTTTCGGATTCAATATATGTGTTAAGAGAAGGTCAGAATATCGGTCACATTAACACTATACAAACTCAGACATACCCACAACTGTTTTCCTCGAATGATTTTGAGGGATTCGAAAATATTTTGACAGGCAACATTATAAGTCAAAATAGTGACTCTTCAGTAATAATAGAATCAAATAATAAACAATTTGTAGCTGTAGGATCAGAGTTTAAAGAGGATCAGAAAGTTACCTTAGTAATAAACGCGAGTGATATCCTAATTGCAACTGAAAATCAAATAAATATAAGTGCTAGAAATTCTATAGAATCCAAAATTGTAAAAATTCAAGAAACTCATTCGAATGTTTTAGTTTATTGTCAACTAGATAAAAATAATAGTGAGAATTATTTGGCAGTTCAAATAACATTTGATGCTCTTAAGAAATTAAACCTCTTAGAGGGACAAAAGATATACTTGATTATTAAAGCTAGTAGTATTTTAGTAAATAAATGAAGATTATGAATCATTTCTTCTAGCTTTAATTGGCTGATTCCTTTCGGGTTGCGACAAAAAATATCTTAGAATAGACTGTCAGAATTAAAACATTTTTTAGTTTAGTAGGAAGAATTTTGGGATTTAACAATAAATTAGCAGCTGCATCAACAAAAAACAAAAGTCTAATAAGCATTGGACTTGATCCTGATCCCAAATTAATGCTTTTTGACGACATCTTTACTTTCAATAAATCAATTATTGATGCAACCAAGAATAATGTATGTGCTTACAAACCCAATCTTGCATTTTATGAAGCTGAAGGAATAAATGGACTCAATGCTTTAAATGCAACAGTTCAATATATTAGAAAAGTTGCACCAGACATCCCTATAATAGGAGATGCAAAAAGAGGTGACATTGACTCTACCAATGGATTCTATGCAAGAGCAATGTTTGAATTTTGGGATTTTGACGCAATAACTATAAATGCTTTTTCTGGGCTAAAGTCAATAGAACCTTTTACAGAAAATCCTGAAAAATCAATTTTTATTTGGTGCAGAGCTTCTAATGACGGAGCTGAAGAATTACAAGACGTGATTGTTTCAAATCCACAAAATGAAGTTCCTTATTTTCAATTATTAGCCGAATTAGCTAATCAATCAAATAGAAATAATAATGTTGGACTAGTAGTCGGGGCTAACTCACCAAAACAACTATCCAAAGTAAGATCCATTTGTCCAGGGATGCCAATTTTAATTCCAGGTATTGGTGCCCAAGGAGGCGATTTGAAATCATCTATTGAGGCAGGATTAGACGCAAAACATCACAGTATTGTTATCAATTCATCAAGAGGAATAATTTACTCACCCACTTCAATAAAAAATTTTAACAAAGAAATTAGTATTGCTACCGAAGAATTGAATTCTTTAATTAATGTTTCACTAAACCAACTTGGTAGAGCATGGGGATAGATATAAATAGCTTGAAAATAGGATCAAGACTTCAACTAAGGAAACTTCATCCATGTGGTAGTGAAGAATGGGTAATTATTTATGTTGGGGCAAACATTAAAATTAAGTGTGTTAAATGCAACAGATTTGTTTCTTTTCCCAGATCAAAAGCAACAAAACGGATAAAATCCTTGTTACAAAATGAATTATAATTAGTATACTATCGAAAAATCCATTTATGGATAAGGAATTTTTCATGCAGGAAATGGAAATTGAAAGTATTAGAATAAGTAGAACTACTCTGCAAAGAGTCTTAGTTTTAAAAGAAAAGTCATCAGAAAGATGCCTTCCAATATGGATTGGCGGACCTGAGTCAGATGCAATTCAAATTCAACTGGATGATGCTGAGGTTCCACGACCTCTTACACATGACCTATTAGTTTCAACTATCATGGAACTAGGTGCAAAAGTTCAAAGTATTGTCGTTACAGATATCGAGCAAGATACCTTTTTCGCGAAAATAATTCTCGAACGAAATGGTGAAACTTTTGATTTAGATTGCAGACCTAGTGATGCTATCGCATTAGCTTTGAGGTCAGAAGCAACTATTTTTGCAACTCAAGAAGTCATGGATAAAGCAAGCATCGTATTAGACCCGAGTACAGGACAGCCCGAAAAAGAATCTTCTTCTAAAAACAAAAAACAGCTAAATGAAGAAGAGATAGAAAAAATGTCTGCCTTCTCGGATTTTATTGGATCTTTGGAGATAGACGACTTCGGAGAGTCCAAATAAAAACCATCCACCGATTAATTCCACATAACAAAACTTTAAAAATCGTTTGAATACATCATCGAATTTATAAGACATGTTGACGCCAGCATTACTTTCCATTTAATCTATACATTAAGATTAAATTAATTACGTCTGGTGTCATATGAGAAACCATAACCTGAGACGAGTATTTGGCTTGGTAGGAATTGGTTGGTTTGTTGCCATTTGTATGGGAGGGCTCACATTATTTGGGAATTATTTAGACGAAGTTATTAATTCTTCCCCTATGTTGACCATCACAGGATTGTTACTAGGTCTGATAATTGCTGGATATGGCACTTACGTTGGTTTAAAATCGTTGGTTTTAGAAAATAAAGAAAATTAATTTTACTGTAGGAAAATAAGAAATATTGAAAAATTTTAAGCTTTTGTTTCTAATTTTGACTGCTCTCGCAGTGCTAGTGTTTTCGCTTGCAGGGGGAGCTTTGGGAAGTGCATTTGGGTTGGGCTTTTTAAGTGCACCGATTCCTCACATCCAATTAGCTGCTGAAAATATTTCTCCTAAACCTTTAATTGGTTCCTTTAATATTACAAATACCATGATCGGAACATGGATTGCTATTATAATACTGATAATTTTTTCTATTCTATCTACAAAGAAAACCACACTTGTACCTTCTAGAATTCAAGGATTTGTCGAAGTTAGTTTAGAATTTTTTATTAATTTGACTACCAGCATTGCTGGCAAACAACACGCTCGACGATTTTTCCCCTTGATAATGACAATTTTTTTGTTCGTAATTACTGCAAACTGGATTGGAATATTACCAGGATTCAACACAATTGGATGGGTTGAACCTGCTCATCATGTAGCGGAACATGCTCACCACCTTGATAAAAATTTAGCCGAAGTTAAATTGCAAGTGTTCGATGAAGTAGGTCCCGTTAATATATTAATGCCGGGCTCGGGTAATGATGTTATTACCGCTGAAGAGTGGGAACATTGCCACCCTGGCGATCATAAAAAAGAAGGACACTCAGATTCTCATACTGAGAAATCATCTCACATTTCTTCAAACAATTGCCCAGAAGAAACTCAACATGCCGGTGTTTTAGTACCATTCTTTAGAAGTGCTAATACTGAAATTAACACGACTCTTGCAATAGCAATTGTTGCAATGGTTATGGTCCATTTTTGGGGATTTTCAACACTAGGTTGGGGCCATGCAGGGAAATTCATCAATTTCAAGGATGGGCCTACAGGATTTTTTGTTGGAATCTTAGAAGCAATTAGTGAACTAGCTAGATTAATTAGCTTTACATTCAGGCTTTTTGGAAATGTTTTTGCTGGAGAAGTATTATTAATTGCAATGGCATTTTTGGTACCACTGGTAGGCCTTGTACCATTTCTTGGGATAGAACTTTTTGTAGGAGCCATTCAAGCATTCATATTCTCAATACTAACGTTAGTATTCGCCGCAATGGCTACAATTTCACACGACTCTCATTCTGACCACTAAAAAAATATAAAGGAGAAAAATAATGGATGGAATTACAGGAGATATCAAAGACTTAGCAGCTGGCATTGCTATAGCAATCGGAGCTATTGGACCCGGTTTAGGAATTGGAATTCTTGCTTCTAAAGCTATGGAAGCATTGGGAAGAAATCCTGAAGCCGCACCTCAAATCCAGCAAAACATGATTTTAGCTATAGCATTTACTGAAGCAATTGCTATTTATGCTTTAGTTGTAGCTATCATCATTAAGTTCGTATAAGTACCAAACAGTTTTGAAAGTTAACATTTGAGGAGTTAAAATGGACGCATTGGGGCAATTGGGAATCTCCCTTCCAGGTCTTGCGACTCAACTTATCAGTTTCATAATTCTTCTGATAATACTTAAAAAAGTTTTATACGGACCTATTGTGAAAATGTTGGATGAACGATCGGACAAAATTAAAGATAGCCTAGAGACAGCGGAACGTGTACAAAAAGAATCTGCTGAATCACAAGCTGAAGCAAAATCTCAGCTTGATGCTGCAAGAGCTGAAGGACAAGAATTAATTGCGCAGGCTCGTGAGATGGCAGATCGTTATCGAGAAGAAGAGATGGAACAAGTTAAGGCCGAAATTCAAGAGGCTCGCAATAGAGCTGAAACAACTATTCAGCGTGAAAAAGAAGCTGTAGTAGAAGAAATCCGTGCGGAGTTTGCCGGAATTGCAATTACTGCTGCAGAAAAGATTATCAATCAGTCTCTTGATGAAAAATCTCATAAAAAACTAATAGATGATGTCCTTCAAGAGAATAGTTAAACATGATCCTATTGAATCTTTCTACCAATAAGAATATAACAACACCAAATTTGGGAGAAAATTAATGCCACGAAATATCTCCACAAGAAGATATGCTCAGGCGATTTTTGAAATTGCTAAAGAGAAAGATTCTATGGAATCCTGGATGCAGGATTTAACGCTTCTGTCAGAGACATCTCTGAATTCTGAGTTTGTTTCTTTTATTAATTCTCCCACAGTTGCGAGCAACCAGAAAAAAGAATTTGCAGACAAAATCTTTTCGGATTCTATTAGCGTGTTAGGGAAAAATTTAACTCTGCTATTAGGGTCAAACTCAAACTTTGAAATGGTGTCTGAAATAACTGACCTTTATCAAAAAATGGTAGATGCTGATAAAGGAGTTGAAAAAGCAGAAATTATTTCTGCCGTCAAATTAACCAAAGATGACGAGAAAAAAATCATGGCGATGATTAAACTAATGATTAACAAAGATGTCCAACTAATAAATACTGTTGACCCGAAAATCTTAGGCGGATTTATAGCTACAGTTGGAGATAAAATCATCGATGGGAGTACAAAATCAAAACTTTCAGCAATGAGAAAAGATTTGAAAACCTAAGAATATTTACAATTATTTAGAATTTCACGGAGAATCAAATGGCAGTGCGCGGAAAAGATATAGCTTCAGTTATTAAGCAACAAATTGAAGATTTTGACAGTCAAGTTAATGTAGTTGACGTTGGAACAGTGGTTGAAATAGGAGATGGAATTGCGCAAGTACATGGCCTTTCAGGGGTTGCATTCAATGAACTTGTCGAATTCGAAGATGGAACTTCAGGTATTGCACTAAATTTAGAAGAAGACAGTGTAGGGGTTGTTATTCTTGGAAACACTCAATCAATTAAGGAAGGAAGTGAAGTTAGAAGTACATCTAGAATCGCTGAGGTTCCTGTTGGAGAAAACTTAGTAGGAAGAGTGGTAGATGCGCTAGGAAATCCAATCGATGGTAAAGGTCCGATTAAATCTGACGAAAGTAAGCCGGTTGAAGTAGTCGCACCTGATGTATCTATGAGAAATTCTGTTAATACACCCGTACAAACTGGTATTAAAGCGATCGACTCAATGATTCCAATTGGTAGAGGCCAACGAGAATTAATAATTGGAGACAGATCAATTGGAAAGACAGCAATAGCAACTGACACGATAATAAACCAAAAAGGTGGAGATTTAGTTTGTATCTATGTTGCCATAGGACAGAAAGTTGGGAAGGTAGCGCAAACTGTCGCACTACTAGAACAATTCGACGCACTGGATCATACAATAGTGGTTGCTGCTAACGCAGCCGATCCTGCACCAATGCAGTATCTAGCTCCTTATGCTGGATGTGCTATGGGTGAATATTTTATGCAACAAGGGAAAGATGCATTAATAATATACGATGATCTTTCTAAGCATGCATGGGCATACAGGCAAATGTCTCTTTTACTTAGACGTCCTCCAGGCAGAGAAGCCTATCCTGGAGACGTGTTTTATTTACACAGCCGATTGTTGGAGAGAGCTGCTAAGTTAGATGATGCCAATGGAGGAGGATCTTTAACAGCACTGCCCATTATAGAAACACAAGCAGGTGATGTTTCTGCTTATATCCCTACAAACGTAATTTCTATTACTGATGGACAAATATACTTAGAGCCTGAAGCATTCAACTCCGGAATTAGACCTGCTATTAATGCTGGATTATCTGTATCGAGAGTAGGTTCTGCTGCTCAGACAAAGGCCATGAGAAGTGTTGCAGGAAGCTTGCGATTGGATCTAGCTCAATATTCTGAATTGGTCACATTTGCGCAATTTGGAACTTCTGATTTAGATGCTGCTACTCTACAGCAACTGGAAAGAGGGCAAAGATCAACAGAAATCTTGAAACAAGGTATTAATGCTCCCCTTTCAGTTGAAGAACAAGTAGTATCTTTGTATGCATTATCTAATGGATTTCTTGATGATGTAGAAGTTGAAAAAGTATTAACTTTCGAAAAAGAATTTCTTGCATTTATGAGATCAAATCACAATGATATTTTGTCAGAAATTTCATCTTCAGGCGAAATAAGTGATTCTATAGAAGAAAAGCTCAATGAATCCATAAATGAATTTAAAACTAACGTTTCATTTTAAGGAAATAATTAATGCCAAGTGTCAGACAAATTAGACGAAGGATAAGAAGCGTAGAGAATACATCTAAAATTACGCGTGCTATGTCTTTGATAGCTGCCTCAAAAATGCGTCGTTCACAAGAATCTGCAGAGAATGCTAGGCCATATTCAGATTTAATATCGACTACTGTCTCGCAAATTATCTCTCAGTCTTACGTACATGATGCAGAAGCCCATCCATTAACCGTTTCAAGAGATATTAATAAGATTACACTGATTCATATTACTCCAGATAGGGGTTTAACGGGCGGGCTCAATGGGAATGTGAATAGAAATGCTTTTCAATTTATTGAAGAAAATAAATCCTCTGAAATTTCGGTAATAGCAATAGGGAGAAAAGGAATAGATTTTTTATCGAAAAGCCCCGCAAAAATATCTGAATCGATAACGGATATTAGTGATCGTCCAGAAATTTCCGATTTCTCTTATATAGCTGAAATAATTGTAAATGATTTTATAAATAAAAAAACAGATGCGGCTTTCATAAGTTACTCTAGTTTCGTAAACACTACGACTCAAAATCCGACAATAAATCAACTTTTGCCCGTACCCGAAACATATAAAGGGAAAACTAATTCATTTGGATATATATTTGAGCCTAATATTAATTCCGTCATTTCTGAATTAATACCTAAGTATTTAAAATCCATAATTTTCCACTCAATTTTAGAATCAATTGCCAGTGAGCAATCTGCCAGAATGGTTGCAATGAGAAATGCTACTGACAGTGCGAATGAAATGATTGAAGATTTAACTTTGGTTATGAACAAGGCAAGGCAAGAAGCAATAACAACAGAATTATTAGATATAGTCAGCGGAGTTGCTGCAGTACAGTAACAATTTTTTAACGGAGAGAATTCATGGCAAATGGTAAAATCACACAGGTAATTGGAACAGTAGTTGACGTTGAATTTCCTTCTGGCGAAATGCCAGAAATTTATAATTCATTAGAAACTACCATTGGAGATGACAAACTTATCCTTGAAGTAGAGCAACATGTTGGAAATAATTGGGTGAGATGCTTGGCTCTTGGACCTACAGAGGGGTTAAAGCGAGGAGAAGAGGTGTCAGATACAGGATCGCCAGTTTCCGTTCCTGTTGGAGAACCAACTTTGGGAAGACTGTTTAATACACTTGGGGAGACTCTGGACAATTTGGAAGAAATTGATTCCAAAGATAAATGGCCAATTCATCGAGAATCTCCATCATTTGAAGATCAATCTACAAGTATTGAAATTCTAGAAACTGGGGTAAAAGTAATGGACCTAATCACACCTTTTACACGAGGTGGGAAAATTGGTGCATATGGTGGTGCAGGAGTTGGAAAAACAGTAATTATTCAAGAATTGATAAATAACATTGCAAACGTGCATAAGGGTGTTTCAGTATTTGCGGGTGTTGGGGAAAGATCACGTGAAGGTAATGATTTGTGGCGTGAGATGGAAGAGAGCGGTGTACTGAAAAGTACCGTTTTGGTTTTTGGACAAATGAATGAACCGCCCGGAGTACGTGCCCGAGTAGGCCTAACTGGATTAACAATGGCCGAATACTTTAAAGAAGAAAAAGGCCAAGATGTCTTAATTTTCATGGACAATATTTATCGGTATATCCTTGCAGGAATGGAAGTGTCAGCTCTTTTAGGAAGAATGCCTTCAGCAGTCGGATACCAGCCAACATTAGCCACGGAAATGGGTGAACTTGAGGAAAGAATCACTAGCTCTGAGAAAGGTTCAATTACTTCTTTCCAGGCGATTTATGTTCCAGCAGATGATTATACTGACCCAGGGATTGTTACAACATTTGGACACCTTGATGCAGTCATTTCTCTTGAAAGATCTCTAGCTTCTCAAGGTTTATATCCAGCAGTAGATCCTTTAGCTTCAAACTCTCGAATACTTGAACCAGGAATTGTTGGCCAGGAACATTACGATGTTGCTAGAGGAGTACAACAAGTTTTACAAAGATATCGTGACCTTCAGGATATTATTGCTATTTTGGGTATGGATGAACTTTCAGATGAAGACAGGGTAATCGTCGATAGAGCTCGTAAAATCCAAAGGTTTTTGACACAACCAATGTTTGTAGCGGAAGTATTCACTGGACAAGAAGGAAGATATGTCCCTATTAAAGATACCGTTAGAGGTTTCAAAGAAATTTTAGATGGTGAACATGACGATTTACCTGAACAGGCCTTCTATATGGTAGGCGATATAGATGAAGCAGTGGAAAATGCAAAACGAATGCGTTCTGGAGAGTAAGTGAATAAGATTATATTAACAATCGTTTCCCCTCAAAAATTAGAATTTTCTGGAGAAGTTGAAAATGTAATTGTACCTGGCTCTGAAGGAGAGTTAGGTATACTCCCAGGTCATGCTGAATTGGCTACAACATTAAAACCGGGCAATGTGAAATATTATACTAATCAGAAATTTACTAATTTCCCAATAAATGGTGGATTTATTGAAATCTCGAACAATCAAGTAAATATTCTTTCAGACTAATTTAATCATTACATGTACTCGTCTATAAGTCTTTCAATATTGACACTACATAATTGCCAATGATAGGATTGACATACTCTTAACGATGACCATCATGGGGGTCGTCCTATTAATAGAGTTTTAAAATATAAGATTCTCCAATTTACTAAAGTGGGAAAATGACAAGCGATTCAGTAGAAATAAAAAAAGGACTGAGAGATGTTTACTTAGATGGAACACTCTTAAGTTTCATAGATGGTCGTGCAGGTGAACTATACTATTACGGCTACAACATTCATGACATAGCTGAAAATGCATCTTTTGAAGAAGTTGCGTATTTAATGCTGAATGGCAAATTACCTACTTTTTCGGAACTTACAAGATTCGAAGATAGTTTAAAAACTAACAGATTTCTTCCTGAGAATATTATCAGCGTAATTGAATCTATTTCTAATTCTCATCCAATGGATGTTCTTAGAACCACTATTTCAGCCATGAGCGAATCGGATAACAATTTACTTGATAATTCAAAAGAGTCTGTTCTAGAAAAGAGTATACGTTTAATTGCTGCTGTTCCAACTATTGTAGCAACACATTCAAGAATACGCGAAAATAAAAATCCGGTTCTTCCAAAGGACGAACTATCTCACGCAGCAAATTTTTTATATATGCTTACAGACGTAATTCCTGATAAGGAAGATTCAGATCTAATTGATAAGGATTTAGTTCTTCATTGTGAACATGGTCTAAACGCATCAACATTTTCTGCAAGACTTACAGCTAGCACTAACGCAGATTTCTATGCATGTATCACTTCTGCGATTGCAACACTAAAAGGTCCTTTACATGGAGGCGCTGCAGAAGCCGTAATGACCATGGCAAACGAAGTTGGTGAACCTGAAAATGCGGAAAAATACGTAGAAAATGTCATCAGCAATGGTGGAAGAATTATGGGCTTTGGCCATGCAATATACCGAGCAATTGATCCTCGATCAATTCATATCCGGGCAGAAGCGGAAGCACTTTGTAAGCGACGAGGGAATCCCAAATGGTTTAGTATTTTGCAAGCAATTACTGAATCTAAACCTATGAAAAGTAGATCAAGGCATGGTCTACATCCAAATGTTGATTTTTGGGCTGGGGTTATATACAACCTTTTAGGGATTCCTGAAGATCTTTACGTACCGCTATTTGCTGTTGGTCGCATGCCTGGTTGGAGTGCTCATATTATTGAGCAGCATTCACAAAGTCAATTAATTCGCCCTAGGTTGCAGTATACGGGTGAGCTGAATATACCTTTTGTAAAAATTGAAGACCGCAATTAAATATTTTCTGTGAGTGAGTGAATGGAAGAAATAGAAAAACAAGTAGATGAATGTCAACATCATTGGATTATAGATACACCTAATGGTCCAACAAGCCAGGGTAAATGCAAGAAATGTGGCATTGGAACCGAATTCAGAAATTCTGTCCAAAGTTCTGGCTGGGATAGAGATACTCGTCGTAATCTAAAAGGAAAAGAAAGTGAACAAGACGGAGATTAAATCTGTTTCCTTCTCATTTTTCACAGATTAGAGTAGTTGTATTCATCCACACGATTATATGAAAATTTCTCCAGCTGAATTACAAATAAGAAGTGAAATATCTGAACACGGACACATTTCATTTGCACGTTTCATGGATTTAGCACTATATCACCCTAATGGTGGATACTACACTCAAGCTTATCGCAAACCATACACTCAAGATTTCTATACTAGTCCAATAACACATCCTTCTTTTGGTGCACTAATCACTTTACAAATATTTCATTTCTGGAAAATACTAGGATCCCCAAAAAACTTTATAATTTTAGAAATAGGCTCGGGTCGGGGAGAATTAGCGGATGTCATAAAACATACATCGAGACAACTCCCAAATGATTTTTACACGGCAATCGAGTACATGAAATTCGATAAGCTATTAGATCCAAACTTCGAACAAAACCAGAAATTCCCACAGCAAATCACAGGTTGTATCTTGTCCAACGAGCTACTTGATTCTTTCCCTGTACATAGATTCGAAATTACGAATGATGGACCTAAAGAAATTTGTGTAACAGTGGATGACGATGATAGGTTAGTTGAAACCTTATCTGAAATGACAGAAACTAACATGAGCTCTTATATAAAGCTTTTCAGTAATGGCCTTGATATTGGTTCACAAGGAGAAGTGAATTTAGAACTTAAAAAATGGGTGAAAATGATTTCAAATATTTTGTCAAAAGGATTCGTTTTAACCATCGACTATGGATATGAAAAAACTGAACTATCTGATAATAAATTATCCTCAGGCACTCTCCAAACTTATCGAAATCATTGTACGGGATTTTCGACTCTATCCAAAATTGGAGAGACAGATATTACTTCTGATGTAAATTTTACCTATTTAAACAAAATAACCCTTAATCATGGTTTTAACACAATTCAAATGATTGATCAAAAGACATTTCTAGAATCTTTAGGCTTTCATAATTTACTTGAAAGACTACGTAATTTAAATATTCCCCGACGAGAATTGATGCAAAATCAATTCTCAATGCTCGAATTAACTAGTACAAAAGGTTTCGGAGAATTCAAAGTATTGATTCAAGAAAAAGATACCGCTACTATCAGTAGAGATTTAGAAACCCAAAAAAAGAAATTTACTTCGGACTTAATTGACGTTCCTTTAATGAACAAATCAAATATTGATTTGTTAAGTGCCAAGTATCCTCATTCAAACTGGCAACCTACTAGCTATGAAAGTTTTTATCAATAATTGAACTTAACTTAACTTGGTATTCGCCTAGCAGTAGTTATAAATCCAGTGTGTGCAACCATTCTATGATCAGGTCGAACGCTTCTTTTGGAAACATGCCATGTCCGCATTATCACCTCAAAAGTTTCAATTAAAGCAAATCTTTCACTTGTTGCTAAGACATCACAAAAATCTCGAACTTGCAAAACTGTTGGTAAAAAAGATAATACAATACCACCAGGTATTAGACATTCAGTAATTGTATTAACTGCCTCCCAAGGTTCAGGTAAATCTAGAATGACTCTATCGATATCTTGTAAATCAGAAGCTATACTGATATCTCCACAGCGAAATTCTACATTCTCTGAATTGTGATGAAACTCAACAAAATTCTTTTTAGCCGCATCTATCATGTCTTGACGAATATCGTATGTGATTATTTTTCCTTCTTTACCAACAGATCTAGACAAAAGAATAGTCAAAGCACCAGAACCAGTTCCCGATTCTAAAATTCTAGCACCTGGAAATATGTCAGCCGCAAGTAAAATTGCCCCCATGTCTTTAGCGTATGATACAGTTGCAATTCTAGGCATTTCCAATGTGAAATCTGAAAGTGTTGGTTTAAATATTCGAAGAAGATTTCCTTTATCAGAAAATATACCCGAACCCTCAGTTTGACCTATCATGTCATTGTGGTTAATTTTACCTATGTGTGTATGAAACGAATGCCCTGATTTTAATTTCTGAAGATATCTTCTTCCTTTTCGATCAAATAAAAGAACATTATCACCTTCATGAAATTTGTATGAGCCAGTTTCATTACTCACAATGTTACCAGTAAAAAATATTATGTATTGTTGATGGCATTTAATTCGGCAATCAAGTAGTCGATATTTAGCTCTGGCATTGATTCATAGGTCTTAGCAAATCTAACAATCCCATTTTTATCAATAATAATTACCGCTCTTAATGGTGTGCCTCGGTCAGAATTGAATACCCCAAAAGATTCAGTTACTTCCCCTTGAGGATGAAAATCAGACAAAATAGGGTAGGGAATCCCCCCTAACCCAGTAGCAAAAGCAGTTTGAGCCGGTTTAGAATCTGTTCCAATACCCAGTACCTGAGTATCAATCTCTTCAAATCGTGAATTATTCATACGAAAAAGAGATACTTGATGACTTCAGCCTCCAGTAAAGGACAAAATATGAAATGATAAGATTACGTTTTTCTTGTTCTTATAGGAACTTAAAGTAATTTCATCTCCATTGTGATCAATTAAAGTAAAGTCTGGAGCCAGTTTTCCTGTTTCAATCATTGAATCCTCCAAAATTTTTCTTGATTATAACATCCGATTATAACGCATACTAAAATCATACAGGTTTTTCCCAGCGTAAAAATGGTTGCCTAGCGGCTCTTGCTTCATCTAGTCTGCTATTAGGCGTATCATGAGGTGCATTATGCAACAAATCAGGAAATTCCTTAGCCTCTGAGACAATTTTCTTCATTACATCGATAAAATTATCCAATGTTTCTTTAGACTCTGTCTCAGTAGGCTCTATCATTAAAGCCTCCTCAACAATAAGAGGGAAATACATTGTCGGAGGATGTATTCCATAATCAATTAAACGTTTACAAATATCAAGAGCAGAGATTCCATAATCTCGCTTTAAAGATTTAGCAGACAATACCACCTCATGCATACATGTTCTGTCATAAGGAAGATCGAATACTTCACTTAATTGTGATTTAATATAATTCGCATTAATAACAGCATCTGTTGTTACTTGATCCAGTGAATTCCCTAAAGTAGAAATATAAGCATAAGCACGAACTAAGGCACCGAAATTCCCATGGAATGCACCTAATTTCCCAATAGAATCTGATGGTGTATGAAAAGAATAAATCGTTGAACCATTTTCTTCATGTCTAATAACTATCGGAGCAGGTAAATATGGCACTAATCTAGGTCCAACAATTACGGGACCAGCACCAGGACCGCCACCTCCATGAGGTTGGGTAAAAGTTTTATGAAGATTAGAATGCATCACATCAAATCCTATTTCACCTAATTTTACCTTGCCTAGCAAAGCGTTTAAATTAGCTCCATCTCCATAAACTATACCTCCAGAGTCTCTTACAATTTTAATAACATCTAAAATATTACTATCAAATAAACCCAGAGTACTTGGCAAGGTGATCATCAATCCAGCAAGTTCATCATTAGCTAATTCATTAAGAGCATTTAAATCCGTATTACCATTAGAATCAGATGGCAATGTAACTACATTGAATCCAGCCATCACAGCTGATGCTGGATTAGTCCCGTGAGCACTATCAGGTATCAAAACGGTTTTTCTGTTTTCTCCTCCATTATCTAAAAGATATGCTCTTGCCATTAGCATTCCTGCAAGCTCGCCATCTGCGCCAGCCATTGGAGCTAATGAAACACCCTTCATTCCAGTAATTTCAGTCAAATACTGCTGTAACTCAAATAATAATTTCAATGCTCCTTGAACCGTAGATTCAGGTTGTAATGGATGTAAATTTGCAAATCCAGGATTAGAAGAAATTTCATCATTTAATTTAGGGTTGTATTTCATTGTACAACTACCCAAAGGATAAAAATTATGGTCAATTGAAAAATTCATTTGGCTCAGTTGGGAAAAATATCTTACGATCTCACCTTCAGAAACTTCAGGGAACTCGAAATTTTTACGTAAAAGTTCTTCTTTTGGTAAAGGCTGTATTGGAACGTCATAGCTCAGAAGAGTTGTACCAATTCTATCAGGCACACTACGATCCATTAATAATTTCCGATTGATCTCAAACATGATTAATTCTCACTAATTGGTTTTGAAGTAATTTCTGCCAATGCATCTACAAAAGAATTTATTTCCTCTATAGAATTTAGTTCAGAAGCACAAATTAACATTCCGTTATTAACATATTTGCTTATGTCTAAGCCTCCAATAATTTTGTAATCTAATAATTTTTCATTAATTATTCTCGGACTAATTGGAGTTTGGACAACGAATTCTTGATAAAAAGTTCCTTTGATAGGAAATGAAAACCCTGGTAAATCAGAAATCAAATTACTTAGATAATGTGCTTTGTGATAAATTAACTCACCTATATGCTTCATTCCTTTTTTTCCATTAGTTGCCATAAAAATCGTTGTCATTAAGGCTATTAAAGCAACTGAAGTACAAATGTTGGAAGTAGCACGTTCACGACGAATATGTTGTTCTCTTGTTTGTAAAGTAAGAACGTATGCTTCTCTACCATCTTGGTCAAGAGTTTTCCCTACAATTCGACCAGGCATTTGCCTAATATGTTTCTGCTTACATGCAAAAATTCCAACGTATGGGCCGCCAAAAATTGGGGCTACCCCCATTGATTGTGCTTCTGCTACTACAATATCAGCTCCTAAAGATCCAGGAGGGTCAAAAAAAGTCATGGAAAACGGATCTGCATAGACAACAAATAATGAACCATTATCATGAGCAGTATCAGCAATTTTTTGCATATCCTCAAGATATCCGTAAAAGTTTGGTTGTTGAGCGAGTATACAAGCGGTATCTTTATCTATTTTTGACAAATTGTCTAAGGAAAGAACCTCTATCTCAATGCCATCTAATGCTTTCGTATATGTTTCTAATACTTCAATGTATGCGGGAGAAACTGAATCCAAAATTACAATGTGGTTACGTTTAGTAATTCGAGCTGCCATCAATGCACCTTCAGCAAATGAGGTAGAACCATCGTACATTCCCGCATTAGCAACTTCCATACCAGTAAGAAGCGCGCACAATGTTTGAAACTCAAATTCTGTTTGCAAAGTACCTTGCGAAACTTCGGGTTGATATGGAGTGTACGATGTTACATATTCTCCTCTACTTGTAAGACTTCTTACAACTGCTGGAATATAATGCCTATAAGACCCTGCTCCTAAAAAACATGAATACTCTCCAGGAACTTTATTCATTGAAACCAATTGCTGAATATAAGACATCAATTCGAATTCTGATTTAGGTTCAGGCAAAGCTAATTTTGGATTGCGAAATTGTTCTGGTATATCAGCAAATAACTCATCAAGATCAGAAACTCCAATTTGATACAACATAGCCTGTCGATCCGATTCAGTATTAGGTATATATGGTGAAATAAAATCCGACTGATTCATTAATTTCTATTCCTCATTTTCTACAAAATGTAAATATTCTGATTCAGACATTAAATTTTCTAGCTCTGATGAATCGCTAAGTACAACCTTGATCATCCATCCAGAAGTTTCTGCCGATTCATTAATTTTTTCTGGTTGGTCTATTAGTTCAGTATTTACCTCTAATACCTTTCCAGTAATAGGTGAAAATAAGTCTGATACTGCTTTAACTGATTCAATTTCCCCCATTTTTTCAAATTGCTGAATAGAATCATCAATTTCAGGCAATTCTACAAAAACTATATCGCCTAATGTTTCTGCAGCATGTAGTGAAATGCCTATTAAAACAACTTCATCAGACTCTACCTTTACCCATTCGTGCTCTTTTGAATATTTGTAGTTTTCCATATTGCCTAACTCCTTATATAAAATGGCATTTTTACGATTTGAGCATCATATAATTTGCCACGAATATCAATTTGTACAACAGTACCTACCTCACTAAATTGTTTTTGAACAAACCCCATACCTATCGATATACCTAAATCAGGAGAAAAGACTCCACTGGTTACTTCACCAATTTGTGAGTTGTTTGCGAGAATTGAATATCCATGCCTGGGAATATTTCTTATTTCCATACGAAATCCAACTAGAGTTCTGTTAGTGGGGAATTTTTGGAAATTAAGTAATGAATCACGCGCAACATAACCTGTTCTGTCAGGTTTTACGAATTTACCAAGTCCAACTTCGTAAGGATTAGTTGTTAAATCAATGTCATTGCCATATAGAACCATTCCTGCTTCAAGTCTGAGGAGATCTCTAGATCCTAATCCTGCAGGAATGGCCCCTAATTTTTGTAAGGTTGTCCAAATTTTCTCTGATTGACTACGATTAATCATTAATTCAAAACCATCTTCACCTGTATATCCTGTTCTTGCAATTAATCCAGTCGGATTTGGAGAAGAATTATCATCAGGATTTCCAAAAAAATAAGATTCATCAATTCCTACTTCTCCAAAGAACAATGATCCCACGTGGAATGGACGTAACTTCAAAAGCTTTTTTATCTCAATATCGTTTTCTTCTTTGGGATGATGAAGATGAAATATTCCCTCTTCAGCAATTGCTCTAGAAATAATGGATTCTGCTAATGGACCTTGTATTGCAATCATGGCTGTATCAGAAGTTACATCTGATATATCGAGATCCATATCTTTTGTGACAAAACGAGAAATCCAATCTAAAACGTTAGCTCGATTAGAAGCATTAGGAATAAGTAAAAATAATTCCATCATCAATCTGTAAACTATACAATCATCAATTATGAAACCATCTGAGTTACAAATGACTGTATATCTTGCCTGTCCAATTTTCATGTCTGCAACTTGTACACTCAAAACTGAATCTAAAAGATTAGAGGCATCAGAACCGGAAAATAAGACGCGTCCCATATGTGAGACATCAAAAATACCAGACTTCTTCCTTACTGCATTAGATTCAGCAATGATACCTTCATACTGAACAGGCATTTCCCATCCAGCAAATGGTACCATTCTAGCGCCCAAGTGTTTATGTACGTCATTTAAAGATGTTGTTTTAAGTTTGTTCATTGTTCTTTCTTAATTAAAAATGTTCTTATATCGATTTGCAATAGGCATTCGCCTGTCTCTACCAAAACTACGACTTGTAATTTTTATACCAGGCGGCGACTGCCTTCTTTTGTATTCACTATTATCTACCAAGGAAACTATTTTATTAATATCTGAACGTAAAAATCCTAATTCTTCTATAGCATTTGAACTCTGATCATGTTCTATGTAGGCTTCTAAAATCGGATCTAAAATTGAGTATACAGGCAAACTATCATCATCTCTTTGATTAGGTCTAAGTTCGGCACTCGGAGGTTTTTGAATAATTTCAAGTGGAATCACTTCCATACCTGCTTTTTTATTAATATGATTACATAAATCATAAACTAATAATTTTGGCACATCTTTGATTACTGCAAACCCCCCTGCCATATCCCCATACATAGTCGCATATCCTGTGCCCATTTCACTTTTATTTCCTGTAGTCAATACTATCCAACCAAATTGGTTAGATAAAGCCATCATCAAAGTACCACGTATCCGTGATTGTAAATTTTCTTCTGCCATAGATACGTCCTTTGAAGGGTCAAAATGTAAGGAAAGAGATTTGAGAAACTCTGAAAACATAGTTTCAATTGGTATATTTAATAATTCGATTTGCAAATTTTCAGATAGTTTAGTGGCATCATCAATACTGCCCTTTGATGAATATCTAGAGGGCATTGCAACCCCCATTACATTATCTTTACCTAAAGCATCTACAGCAATAGCTGCTACCAAACTAGAATCAATCCCACCCGAAAGTGCGATTAGTGCTTTTTCAAACCCACATTTTCGAACATAATCGCGTGTTCCTAATTTCAAGGCGTTATATATTTCACTAAGTTCATCATAAGGCTGAGTCGTTCTCATCGATACATTCGGAGGAACCACTTTCTTTGGAAATTTTGGAACTTGTATCAAGTCCAAATCAGAATTAACTGGAAATTCAACAGCAGCTCTTTTTCGAGTCCTCAAATCATGTAACCGAGAATTTTCAACAGATTCTAAATCAATATCAGTAATTAATAAATCTTCTTCAAATCGCTTAGCTTCATTAATTTTTGATCCTTCAAAATTATAAATTGCTGACGATCCATCAAAAACTAATTCGTCTTGTCCTCCAACCATATTTACATAAGAAATAAAAACTCCATTGTCAGCTGCTCTCGTACTTAACATTTTGTCTATTACATATCTTTTATTTCTATGAAAAGGGGAACCATTAATATTAACAATCAGCTCCGCTCCAGCCGCTCTTTGAGTAATCAATGGCCCAGTAGGTTGCCAAATATCTTCACATATATTAATTGCGATTTTTGAACCATTAATTTCATATATTGAAATTTGTTGACCTGCTCGAAAATATCTCTCTTCGTCAAAAACTCCATAATTAGGTAGATAAATTTTTCTATAAGTATCAATCAATTTACCATTAGAGGCAAAAATTGCAGCATTAAACGTATCTATATCATAATCAACAAATCCACATACGACAGCAATATCCTTTGATTCTTGAATAATTTTTTCTACACATCTCAAATTGTCATGCAAAAAATGACTCTTCAAAATCAAATCTTCAGGAGGATAGCCAGTGACAGCAAGTTCGGGAAAGACTACTAAATCACTCCCGCTATCTCTAGCATTAGCAATGTTTTGAATAATCTTGTTCGTATTGGCATCAAGATCGCCTACAGTAACATTAATTTGAGCTAAAGCAACTCTGAAATTACGCATCTTTCTCCAAATAGGTTTTTATTCGATGTAAAGCTAATTCAATATTGGTTGCAGAGTTTGCGAATGAAAATCTCACATACCCATTACCAAATTTCCCAAAAGACTCTCCAGACAAACATGCCACGCCAGCTTTTTCTAATAAATCATCAGCGAATTTTCTGCTGCTTAATCCTGTGCCTTCAATATTGGGGAAAACATAAAAAGCGCCTTGTGGATTTGGACATCTAATACCAGGAATATTGTTTAAACCATTTACAATTATATCTCTTCTTGCTTTAAATTCTTCGACCATCGCAAATGCATCATCTTGAGGGCCATTTAACGCATCAATAGCTGCTAACTGAGTAAAGCTAGCAGTACAGGAAACACTATTTGTTACCAATTTAGAAATAGGCTCTACTAAATCAACAGGCATCACTCCATAACCAATTCTCCAGCCAGTCATTGCATAAGTTTTGGAGAATCCATCTAGTATGATTGTCCTTTCAAGCATTCCTGGATAAGCAGTGATACTGTGGTGTCGACCTTCATACAAAAATCGACTATATATTTCATCAGAAAGCACAATTAAATCATGTTTCTTCACTAAAAATGCAAGCTGCTCCATAGAATCTTCAGAAATAACACTGCCGCAAGGATTATTAGGAGAATTTAATATAATCATTTTTGTTTTATCGGTAATTTGGGCAGCAACCTCGTCTATGTCAATATTATAATCCAACCTTTCATGAAGTTGCATAGGAACTGCAGTTCCACCCACAAATTCAATCATCGACTCATATATTGGAAATCCGGGATTCGGATACAAGACTTCGTCACCATTATCAATTAAAGCTAAAATTACAAAAAACATTATTGGTTTTCCTCCAGGAGTTACCACTACATTTTCTGCAGAAACAGGTATATCCCTTGTAGATGATATTTCCTGTGCAATAATATCTCGTAAATCTGGAAATCCAGGGGATGGGCCATAATGAGTGGCTCCAGACTTTAAAGCTTCTATCCCTGACTGAACAACATGTTCAGGAGTATCAAAATCTGGCTCGCCTATTTCCAAGTGGATTACGTCTTTGCCATTAGCTTCTAAAGCACGAGCTTTTGCTAACACTTCAAACGCTGTCTCAGTACCTAATCTACTCATTCGTTTAGCAAATTTCATATTGGCTCCAAAATATATATTAGAAGAGAATAACTGGCTTTATCTTCAGGTGCATTATACACCATTGTACATCACAAAATATGACAGATTTTCACTAAAAATTGTATTCAATATAATCCATTATGCTAAAATCAATTTGTAATCATTCCCATTAGGAGAGTTAATTTGAAAGTACTTCTTAGCAACCCAAGAGGGTTTTGTGCAGGAGTGGTTAGGGCAATTGACATTGTAGAGCTAGCCCTGAAAAAGCTGGGACCTCCTATATATGTTAAGCATCAAATAGTCCACAATCCTTTTGTGGTACAAGATTTAGAATCAAAAGGTGCCATAACAGTTGAAAATGTATCTGACATACCAGATCACTGCAATGTGGTTTTTTCTGCACACGGTTCACCTCCAGAAGATTACAATAATGCTAAACAAAAAGGGTTAAACATCATTGATGCAACATGCCCTCTTGTAACAAAAGTTCATAATGAAGCAAAAAAATATTCAGCTCAAAATAGAAAACTAATCCTTATTGGCCATCAAGGTCATCAAGAGGTAAAGGGGACAATGGGACAAGAAAACATGCATCTAGTAGATGATAGACAAAAATTAGATTTCCCTCAGTGGGAAAAATCTTCTCCAATTACTGTCCTAACCCAAACAACACTTTCTGTAGAT
>MDTE01194349.1_pt1 | contig 28834 bp, 20 predicted proteins | sample 811231 | NCBI WGS metagenome assembly MDTE01 (sample SAMN05326651, study PRJNA326480) | marine metagenome | isolation source: seawater | place: Indian Ocean: Red Sea | collected 2010 | reverse complement strand
TCCGTGCGACACGTGACGATGCGCTCCTTGGTTCCAGCCTGCTCGCGGTCGAGGTCGAACAGCGCGGCTCCAAAGAGGTCTTCTCTGCCGTCATCGGGGCGCGCTGTGGTCCCTACCACCAGGGTGCGTCCATCCGCCCCCATGACCAGTCCATTCAACTGCTCGATGCCGCGATGAGCCCACTGGAGGGCGCCGGACACGTCGTACACGGACAGTGTGTTGTCTCCGGGGTGTGGCGACGGTGGCCGTGCAGCTGGAGAGGAGGAGCCGTAGGGCACATTGGTGCCAGATGTGTGGACTACGAACTGATCCCCTCGAAGCAGGCCGAAGCCAATGGAGGCGGAGATGGGGGCTGTGCTCGAAGACAGTGGGGTGCCTAGATCCCCCTGCCACTTCGGTTTGCCGGCGAGGTCTTGGGCGATCAGACGACCGTCCCCCATCCCGGCGATGACGAGGTCGTTGGCTACGGATAGGCCAACAGCCTCCCAGATGAATGTGGACTTGAAGTGTGGTGGCAGCGGGGCGATGGGCAACGCACGAAGTGGCGTCAACTGCTCCAAGCTCAACAACTGCAGGCCGCCAATGGGGAGTCCAGGAGGAGCCTCTCCATGGGCTGTGCGGCCAACGACTACCGCCAGCATGTCGCCGGCCTCGTCGATGGCAAAGTGCATGAGGGTTGCGTCCAGCGCCTGGCTCGGCCAGGCGGCGCGAACGGTTCCGTCGGGGCCGAATCGCAGCAGGCGGGAGAGGTTCTGGCGGACTCCGTGTTTGTCAGTCCATCCGTGCGCTGCACCGACCAAGAGGTCGCCTGCCTCCAGTACCGCAAGCTGGTAGGCCGTGGGGAGCGTGTACACGCCGAAGACATCCTGCCCGTCGGGAGCTGGGGAACTCCCCACCTCGTCGGCCAAGCGAACCGTCCATCGCGAACCTAAGTGTTCGGGATCGAGCGCGTGCAAGAAGGCATCGGGGGACTGCTCGGTGGCGTATAGAGTTTGACCGTCTGCAGCCCATGCCACTTGCTTGACCATAGTCTCAGCCAGTCGTCGCCGAGCCAGGATGGTGCCGTCGGTTCCATCGACCACCACCACCTCACCGCGGTAACTGCCTACAGCGAGCAGGCGCTCGTCTGGTGACCAGGCCAGCGCGGTGTCCGGGGCCGTGCCGCCCATGGAGACGACGCGAGAGACATCCCCCAGAGGCACCTGGAAGAGGGGCACACACTCTGGGTGGCGGGGGGCGGTGGCCGTATAGCCGTCCATGGTTATCGTCTCACCAGCATTCCATTCCCGCTCGACGACTTGTGGACCCTCCTCTGCACCGGGAACCAGCACCGCGTCACGGAGAAAGCGAAGTGATGGGGGGCTCTGGTCTATGGGGCTGGGGGAGCAGCCCACACCGAGTGACGAGCAGAAGGCCCAGGATAAGACGAGGAGGGGAATCGGATGGCGCACGCTCAGTCCAAGAGAATGCTGAAGAACTCGTCACAGCTGTCATCTTGCAGGCGCTGTTGTTGAGCTTCGCAGGCATGTAGGAGTTCCTCTGTTCCGTCGGAGGCGTCCTCGCCCGTTCGAGCCAGCAGTCTTCGCTCCAGAGTCCATGTATGGCACCAGTTGTCGAAATCACTCTCCGAGTCGAACTCGACGGAGTCGATCCAGGTGCGCCCCTCGGCTTCTAGGCAACGCTCGTAGGTCGTTCGAGCCGTGACGCAGAGGGAGTCGCAAGCGTCCGGCGCACGACAGCTGATGACCAGAAGCAGGCCAATGACGGCAGTGACCATCATCACGGAGGCGGTTGTGGGGGGGCGTCCTGTGCTCATCACGGAAACGCCATGTCCGTAGCCGGCAGGCTGAAGGGAACCCATGCACCGTTGTTACTCAGCTCGCACGAGGTGGGGTCGAGTACCAGGATGCCGTGCTCTGCGGCTGGATCGTCGTAAGGAGGCAAGGCAGCAATCCAGACGCGGCCGTCCGGTGCCGTTCGGACCGTCCAGATGTTTTGCGGCAACCCCGACGGGCCGTCGAGCCAGCTTCCTGTCGTACGGTCGAGGCAGAGGATATCGAATGTCTGGGGCGTGGCTGCGTAGTCCCAGGCAACCACGACCAGCTGTCCATCGTTGGCGGCGACGCCGGTGATGTCTCTTTGGAGATCGGCTTCTGTCACGAGGGTCTGGATCCAGGACCCCGATGGGATATCGAGCACGCGGACAGCCCCGTCCAACTGGAAGAAGTCACCCTCCCGCACGAGGAGTCTTCCCTCCTCGCTCGGGTCGGCCTGAATCGAAGGATTCCGTGCAGTCTGCCAACTGTCGATGACATCGCCCGTCTCGCAGTCCACCTGGACGACCCAGCCCACCGGGTCTCCTTCGAGGGTCTGGAGATTGAATCGCTCGAGAGCAACCAACAGAGTGTCTTCGTAGAGCACCATGGAGGAGGGCTCACAGCTACCGTCGCTCCCCTCGTCGTACTGCGTGAGATCGACGCGCCCCACCTCTACTCCGTTGATGGGCTCTCTGATGCTGATGGCGCTTTCGTCGTAGAGGCTGACGAACAGGCGGTCTCTACAGACCTTGATGGTGTGAGGATTGGACCCAGCTCCCGTGCTGAACTCTAGAGTGGGCCCTTCGGCAATGGTGTTGCCGTCAAAACGTCGCACCACGTCCGCGCCAGTTCGGGACACGACAAAGACATCTTCATCCTGCGCGAAGACCCGAACATCTCCTTCTGCGTAGGCGACGAGCTGGTCGGTCACCTCGAGGCTATCGACGCCGACTCGGGCCAGGAGAGTGTCTGTGTAGTCGCTGGTTACGACGACGGCGCTCCTTGTCTCTGAGCCAGACTCGTCCTCTTGCCCCGCTGGACCTGTTGTGATCCCTTGGCCTGGTTCGCAGCCACTGCAGAGGATTGCGAGCACAGTGCTTCCCGCCAGCAGCAGGGACTGCGTTGCCCGTGTGCTCATGGTTGTTGCCCTTCGGCTCTCGGGGGGGACCAGCCTACGGTGATCAACACGGACCGGCCGGGCAGCGGGTTCCCACGAAAGTCCTCGAGAGAGACGATATGGCGGTCTTGCGGGTCAGGATTCGTGGGGTTGCGGTACTGCGGCGCCATGGTGGTGTCCAACAGGTTTCGTAGGTCGAGCGCCACCCAGGGGAAGCGAATGTCTGGTTGAACCCGGAGGTGCAGGGAGTGGATGGGTCGGGGAGCTGCACGAAAGAGGTTGGTGGGACTGTCGAAGGTGCCGTCTGTATAGGCGAACTGCCATCGCAGCTTGAGGTGGTGGTCCAGCTCAATGGCCACAGAAGCATCCAGTTGCCAGCGGGGAGTGGCTGGCACCTGGTTCCCCAGATGGGCGGTCTCTCCCTCCAGAATTTCGGAGTCGACAAACGTTGCAGCGCCGGTCAGGTGAAGCCATCCGAGGACCTGCGCACTGCCCGCCAGTTCGATACCGCCCACTCGGATGCGGCCAAAATTAGTGGGCGCGGCGACTCGGAACGCATTGGGTCGATAGACGATGGCATCTCGTGTGAACACGAGGAACCCGCCCATCTCGACTCCGGCATTGAGCCACTTGTGAAGCCGCCCACCCACACGCAGAGACAGGTCTGCGGACTCGGAGGACTCGGGGAGCAGCCAGGGGTTGCCGGCCATGGTTCCGTGTTGGCCAAAGAGCTCCTCGTAGGTGGGCGGTCGGAATCCTCTAGCGAGGCTGCTCCGGAGGGTGAGCCAGGGCTTGGGTCGAAACGCGATCGCGATTCGTGGCTGGAAGTGTCGGCCCCACTCGATTCCCTCGGATGTTGTGGTTTGGTCCTGGTACGGCACGTCCCCCAATTGGTGGTTCCCCAGCCCATAAAATGAGAGCCCGGACAGCAGCGATATGCGCTCGGCCCAGAACGTCGCCTTGGCGCTGAACCCCAACTCGGTGGCGACTCGTAACTGGGTCGTCGCTGTGGTGCTCTCAAGCAGGCGGTTCGATGCTGCATAGGTGTCGACCACCAGTCGCACGGCGGGGATGAGCGCGAGCCAGTCCACGGGATGTAGCTGTGCCGAGGTTGCCCCCGTCAGCTGATGGTAGCGGTCTCGGCTGTCCGAGGTACCCGGGCCGATCTCTCCATAGAGATCGCGGAACCTCTCTTCTCGAGCGATATGACTCAAGCTCAGGTGCAGAGAGGTTTTCGAGCTCGGGGTGATCTTCGCCGACACACTGGCGAGGTTGCGCATTACCGTGAAGCGGGCCTGCTCTGTGCTGCCGTGGGCTGGGCCGGGGACCCCTTCCCCGCGCCACAGGAGCAGGTCCGAGAAGTTCAGTACTAGAGGGCCTCGGAACAGAGTGCTGCGTGCGGCTAGGTGCAGTTGATCCCGAGCGTTGTTGGCTCGAAACCGGGTCCGGTCGTCTAGCAAGTTGTAGATCGTCCCCTGGTTGTCCAGGTAGCGAAAGTCCCCACGGGTGCCGTCGTAGCGAGCGTCGAGCCGCACATCCACCAGTCCTCCGCCAGGGGTTGTTCGGCTTGATCCCGCGCCCAGGTGTAGGAAGCGAGTCGCCCAGGACCCAATCCCGGCCTCCACGGAAAAGGGACGGACTCTTCCCGGCTTGCTGCTCAGATGGACGACTCCGCCGATAGGCGCTCCACCGAGCTCTGGCGGTGCGAATCCTCGGAACACATCCAGTTGATCCCATGAATCCACGGGGAGCTCGCTCAGATCGATGACGGAACTGCCCAGTGAATTCAGTGGCACCCCATCGATCCAGATCTCCACCTGTCGGGCGGTCGAGCCTCGGAGCGAGACGGTGGAGGGGTCACCAGGTCCGCCGAATTGGCGCACATGGACCCCCGCGAGGCCTCCCAGGACATCCGCCAGCGTGGCGCCAGGGGCAAGGTCCTCGTCCAGGTCCATTGTCGAGACAGCCAGCGGGGCTCCGAAACGACGCTCTCGAGGACTCAGCCTTCTTCGCGCTTCTTCCACTTGGACACGAGCATGGATCTCTTCAGAAGCAGCCTTGCTAGGTTGCTCTGTGGCGCTCTCCCTGGAGGCAGAGTTGTCCTGGGCCTCTTCTTCTTCGTCGTCTTCGTTGTTGTCGTCTTTGTCGTCGTCCTCGCCTTGCGCCTCTTCGTCCTGTTCAGTCGAACGATCATCGGACATAGCCGTGGTCCAGGTCGGGCCCTCCTGGTTGTGCAGATCTGCAGACCAGCTAGGGCGGACGAGTGATGCGAGGGTCACGAGTCCCATGAGGAGCGTCATCATGCTGCGGAGACAGCGCAAGTTCCTCTCCTCCCACGCCCTGCGGAAGAGGAGAGGTCCGGTTCGAGACGGGAGCTGCAGCCCGGGTCGCGACACGATCCCACCACCCCGGGGCTCGTAGTTCTGGACGGGAGAGGTCGGTCTCCTGGCTTCCGGATCACTCGGCTGCCTGCGCCTTCCCGGTCAGCTCCGGTGGCTTTGTGCAGGGCCGTCCCCGGTCACAGTGGCGGGGGCCGCGCCGGTCTCTCACCGGCTTCCCTTGCTCGCGCACTCGCGCGAGCACCACTTCCGTCGATGTCCTGTCGCCAGAGTTCTGGCAACCGCCGAACCGTAGCGTTGCGCTCAGAAGCCTGTCAAGACGTCGTTTGGGAACGCTTTCTGAGGGAGTGGAAAGGTTTCTAAAGGACTTGTCCACCAACTGGGGTTGTCCAGTGTATGAAGTAGAAGCTGGGTATGGACGTGCTCGCCAGGAGTCGAGTGGATGAAAGCAGCGGTGACCGGAGCGACCGGCCACATCGGGGCCAATCTCGTGAGGCATCTGATGCAGATGGGCATCGAGGTGCGCGTCCTGGTCCACCGGGACCGACGGGGCATCGAAGGGCTTGGGTTGGACCATGTTGAAGGGAGTGTGTTGGACAAGGCCTCGCTGTCGAGGTTGTTCGAGGGTGTCGATGTCGCATACCACTTGGCGGCCCTCATCTCGATTACGGGAGATCCCGACGGTCAGGTTCGTCGTACGAACGTGAATGGAGCCGAGAACGCTGCCCGGGCCGCTCTGGAGGCGGGAGTAGGGCGCTTTGTGCATGTGAGCTCAGTCCATGCCTACGACCTCAGCCGTGGTGGGGCTCCTATCGACGAAAGCAGTGTCCCTTCCGGGTCGGACCGGCCCGCTTACGATTACTCGAAGGCCTTGGGGCAGGCTCGAGTCAAGGCGGTCATCGCTGACGGCCTCGACGGAGTGTTGGTCAACCCGGTGGGGGTTGTCGGTCCCGGGGACTTCCGGCCCTCCAGAATGGGACACTTCTTCCTGGACCTGGCCCACCGCCGCCTACCAGCGCTGGTGGAAGGCGGCTTTACCTGGGTGGATGTTCGCGATGTCGTGACAGCGATGGTCGCGGCGTCCGAGCGAGGATCGACGGGTCAGAACTACCTCTTGGGTGGTCCACGTTTGACGACCCAACAGTTGGCTGATGTGGCCCAGCAGGTCATCGGAGTGGTTCCGCCACGTCTGGTCACGCCTCTCTGGATGGCTCGCTTAGGTGCCCCGCTCATGGAGTGGAGCGCCCGGGCTACTCGCAAGGAGCCCCTCTACACTCGGGAGGCCTTGGATGCTCTGGAGACGAATCCGCAGGTAGACGATAGCCTGGCTCGGGCAGAGCTGGGCCATGTCGCTCGACCCATGGAGGAAACAGTGCGAGACACGTACGCATGGTTTGCAGCTCGCGACCAGCTGCCGAAGGAACTGCGATTGGGCGAGTTGCAATGACCGAAACAGGTCTTCACTCAGCTTTGGTGTGGGCGGTCTTGCTCCTGGCGCCGCTGACAGCGTGTCTCTTGATGGTCATCAGCGCACCCTATGGGCGGCACGGTCGTGCTGGCTGGGGACCGACCGCTTCGGCTCGTTGGTCCTGGCTCGTCATGGAGTCGCCTTCAGTTCTCGTTTTTCTTGGGGTGTATGCCCTCGGAGAGCATCGGGCAGCGCCGGTGCCGCTCCTTTTCTTGGCCATGTGGCAGGTCCACTATGTGCACCGCACCTTCATTTATCCTCTCCGCATGAAGTCGACGGGTCGGCGGACTCCTTTCTTTGTCGCACTGTTGGCGTTTCTGTTCACCCTTGTGAATGCGTACATCAACGCTCGCTGGGTGTCTCACCTGGGTACCTATTCCCTGGAGTGGCTGGCCAATCCGCGTTTTGTTGCGGGGGCAGCCCTCTTTGCATTGGGGATGGGGATCAACTTGTACTCCGATGGGGTCCTGCTCAAGCTTCGTGGCCCCGGTCAGAGCGGATACAAGGTGCCCGAGGGTGGGCTCTACAAGTGGGTCAGTTGCCCCAACTACCTGGGGGAGATCCTGGAATGGATAGGCTGGGCACTGGCGACCTGGTCGTTGGCCGGCGTTGCCTTTGCCGCGTACACCGCGGCGAATCTGGTTCCCAGGTCGCGGAGCCACCATCGCTGGTATCACGAGCAGTTTCCCGAGTACCCCAAGGAGCGAAAGGCGCTGGTTCCGTTCGTTTTTTGAGAAGGTGGGGTCAACCACCACAGCGGGGTGCTGCAGTGCCTCTAGTCCCCATTTAGAGGGTTCTAAGCGGTGCTCTGAGTCCAGCATGGACGCTCGCGGCTCGCGCTGGTGTCTATAATTCTATGGATGGTCGACTCACACCATGGGCCCTGGGCTGGCCGTGACTACCTCATCGAGCAGGACGCAATGCTCGTCAAGGGGGTCCTTTACGTTCGTGGTGTGCTGCGTTTGACGCCCGACGAGTTGCGCTTTGAGCCCATCCGGTTCATCGACAAGCTGGCGGGGGCCAATGACCTTGCCATTCCATTGGCCGAGTTGAGCGCTCTCGACGGCGGGAGCCAGCAGCTGCTCGTGGTGCACAAGGGACAGCAACTGCTCTTCCGTGGGAGAGGTGCGGGCCATGTAAGGGCTCGACTGCGAGCCCTCTTGCCCGGGCTGGACCCCAGCGACCGAGAAGATCCGTCCTTTGACGACGGCGAGAAGGTCCTCGTCCAGGGGGAGCTGGAAGCCTACGTCAACAACCTGCTGTCCTCGCGTGGCACTGTGACACTGACCGATCGGCGCTTCCGCTTTCTCCCCGATGGCTTTCTCAATCGTATTGTGGGCGAGAACCTTGAAGTTGACGTCATGCTCGCTGAGATTACGGGCGTCGAGATCGTCGCCGTGCGTCGTCTGTTGCGCATTGAGCTGGGGGAACGACATCAGCTATTCGCTGGCTACTTGGTCCCTCGCTTGTATGCCCAACTGGCTGCGATGGGGGTGGGGGTGGATGGGAGCGCGGCCTCCACGGATGGTCAGCGTCAGATCTTGGGCACCTGGAAGCTCTCCCTCTTGAAGGGGCCGTTGGCCCAGCCGGGTCTCTTGGTCGTGGGTGCCGATCGACTGACGTTTACGCCAGAGGGACGTCTAGACGCCATTGTGGGCGCTCAGACGACGGAGATCGCGTTGGCGGACGTCCGGAAGATCAGCATGGGTGGATGGCCTGAGGCCCGAATCACAGTCTCAGCTGGTGACAACGAGTTCATGTTTGCGCTCAACGATGCCGAAGAGCGCATGAAAGACCTCATGAGCCTGCTTCTTCACTTCCGTGACGAGAACGAGCCTCATGACAGCGGGCCTCTGGGTTGGTTGGGTGAACAGGCCGAAGAAGCTCTGGGTTCGGTGGCCCCCAAGCTCCCAATGGATGCTGATGAGGAGGTGTTGTTGCTGGGTCCGAGCCTGCAGTGGGTGGGTGAGTGGACTGTCCGCCGCGGTTGGATCTTGGTGACGACCCAGCGAGTCCTCTTTATCCCGGGTGCCAAGGGGGATGCACCTCAGTCTGCGAAGATCACCAGTCTGCGTCGAGTACCTTTTGGTGAGGAACTCACCGCACAGCTTCAGTTTGTCGCAAAGCGTCGCCATCTTCGGTTCTCGCCTCGAGGGGGGGACCTCTTCACAGGCCGTTTCTGGGCAAGCGTCGAAGAGGTGGTGGGCCCGGTAGACGAGCCCGATCCGGACAAACCCCAACCCGGAGCCAGTGAGAGTTCCTCCATCACCCTGGAGTTCTTGCCCCGGAATCTGGGGCCGGTGAAGTACGTGGCCATCGAGAGGGACCACCGAGTCGTAGCGCGCATCGCTCCGGCTGAGACGCTTCGGCAGCCTGATGGGCTCGGCATCTTCTATCCCGGCCTGCCCTCTTCCGAGTTGGAGGAGGGCGCCGAGGTCCTTGTGGAGATCGGCCGGGATGATGGCGTCTATCGCTTCGATTCGACGATTGTCCGTCTTGACGACAGCCCGCAGCACGGCATGCAGCCGTCCGCACCTCAGGCCATTGCCGAGGGCGATGCGGACGCGGCCGCTGTGTCCGCCGTGGGAGGCGTTGCCCTGCACGTCGTTCGCGAAGACCAGTTTCTCCTGGTGGTTCAGTACCCCGATGATCTGCGCTTCGTGAATCGTCGGGGAGCGTTCCGAGTGGCGTTCCAGTTGATGAGCCGGGCACGGTTCTTGGAGCCCGATGAGAACGGGGACTTGGTGGCCACAGGTGACTTCTTTAGGTGCACCTTGGAAGACCTAGCCCTCATTGGTTGCTCGATTCTTGCGACTCGGGACATCGAGTTGAACTCGATCGTCGAGCTCGAGTTCCCCTTGCCTGATGAACCTCTTCTCGTGCGGGCCCAGTGCAGTCGGGTGGAGCCTCCCCCTGTGAGTGGTGGCGCAACCCGCTACGGGTTCAAGTTCCTGGGCTTGACCATTGCCGAGCAGGACCGAGTGCACTTGGCGTTGACCGTGCGTCAGCGCGAGAGTCTCCCCCTGAGGGCCTGAACTCGTGCCCATCTACGAGTACGTCTGTGATTCGTGTGGTGAACGGATTGAGGTGTTGCAGCGCCTCTCCGATCCGCCACCCGAGAGTTGCCCGCGGGATGCGGGTACCCTGATTCGGGTCCTGAGCGCTCACAATGTGGGTGGGGACGGCGTCGCGACGACGTCGATTTCATCGGAGCAACCAGGGATGAGTTGTGGAACTTGTGGCAAGCTCGGTCCTGGCTGCAGTTGACCTGAGCTTGGAGAGGGGTGGGATGACTGACACGTATGGCAATATGCATCGTCGCCTGACGGACTACATGCGAGATCATGGGCTCAAGCTCACTCGTCAACGGGAGGAGATCCTCAGCCGGTTCGTTGAGCTGGGGAAGCACGTCACGGTGGAGGAGTTGCTGCATGCCGTGCGGCAAGTGTCGCCAGGCGTTGGGCATGCGACCATTTACCGGACGATGAAATTGTTCGTTGATTCTGGGGTCGCTTCGGAGCGTCACTTCCTCAATGGCCCGGCCTGCTACGAGCCTGGTGAGCATCACGAGGACCATCACGATCATCTGATCTGTACGGCTTGTCGAACCATCGTCGAGTTTGAGAATGATGCGATCGAGCAACTCCAGAATGAGGTTGCCACTCAGCACGGCTTCGAGTTGAAGCACCACAAGATGGAACTCTACGGATTGTGCCCGGCATGCAGGGGCGCCTGACTGAGCGACAAGGGGTGGCCTGACCAGGCGACAATGGGCGAGTACGTTGGTCAATACAAGCTGACGGGAGTATTGGGAGGCGGTGGCATGGCCACCGTGTACCGAGCGGAGAACACAGCAGAAGACGGTGTAGTGGCGGCCGTCAAGATGCTCCACCCGCACCTCGCCTCCGATGCGAGCTTGCGTCGTCGCCTTCGGGTCGAGGCCGAGGCGCTCTCTCGACTCCACCACGACAACATCGTCCAACTCTACGACTTTGTGGATCTTAGGGATCGGTGCGCCATCGTCACGGAGTTGGTCCACGGTCGAACACTGCGCCAGGTGATGGCCGAGCATGTGGATGCGCCCATGGCGCCTCTGATGGCGGTTCAACTAATGACGCAGGTGCTCGAAGCGGTGTCCCATGCCCATGCGGAGGGTTGTCTGCACCGGGACCTCAAGCCCGGCAACATCATGGTGACGGCCAACAACCAGGTGAAAGTACTCGACTTCGGGATCGCTAGTCTCATTGATTCCGATCGCCTTACGACCACTGGAGTCACTGTGGGCACGCCCGTGTACATGGCGCCCGAGCAGCTGAACTCCATGGATGACTTGGATGCTCGCGCGGACATCTATTCGATGGGCGTCACTTTTTGGGAGCTGCTGTCGGGATATGGCTCGCGCCCCATCGGGGTGAAGGAGTGGCGACTGTCCTTGCGTGATGTGGATGGTCTCTTGAAAAAGGGGGTCCCTGCTGCCCTGGTGGAAGTCGTCGAGTCCATGGTGCGGGAGCATCGAGCCGATCGGATCCCCTCCTGTGATGAGGTCCTAAAGGCGCTCAAGTGGGCTCGCGACGAGGGAGTGACGGCATCCAACTACGCCGCTTCTAGGCCGCAGGTGCCCTATGGGAGCATCACCGCCGACACGGTGGCACCCAGCGGGCCTTGGGGGCTCGGCGGTGGAGCGGCGGACGATGCCAACGACCCCGGAGCCATGAGCGGCTCCGTGACCGTTGCTTTTCGCGTGCTTCAAACCACCAACATTCAGGCGCGACTCACCACCTTTGTGGGTCGAGAGGAAGAACTAGACAGGCTGGCTGGTCTCTTCCACGGGCGGTCGCGGGTGGTGACGCTGGTGGGCGCTGCCGGTGCTGGCAAGACTCGGTTGGCCCAGCGATTTGGGGTCGAGGCGGTTGAGCAGTTCCCCGGAGGTGTCTGGTTTTGCGACCTCACCCTGGCTCGTGACTTGGCAGGCCTCTGCGCGGTGGTGGGCGCTGTCCTTCAGGTGCCGCTGACGTCTCGGGACCCTGTTGCTCGCCTGGGAGACGCTCTTCAGGGTCGGGGCAAGGTGTTGTTGATCCTGGACAACTTTGAGCAACTCGACAGTGAGTCTGCCCTTGCAGTTGCCCAGTGGAGTCGGACAGCCACCCAAGCCCGGCTTCTGTTGACCAGTCGGTCGAAGCTCCAGCTGGAAGGCGAACAACTCCTCCCGCTAGCCCCCCTCCCTGTCGTCGCGCAGCAGAAGGTTCCTCTCAAGACATTGGCCGCCAACCCGGCCATACAGCTCTTTGTGGATCGGGCGCAGTCGGTTTGTCCGGACTTTGCCCTCGAGAGGAAGAATGCGGCGGATGTCCGGGCCATTGTGGAGGAATTGGATGGCTTGCCCCTGGCCATCGAGCTCGCCGCAGCGCGAGTTCGCCTGATTCCGCCTAAGACGATTCGTGAGCGGCTTTCATCGCGATTCCAACTCCTCCAGTCATCGAGTCGGGGGGTGAAGCCCCAGCAGGCGACGCTCTTGGGAGCGATTCGCTGGTCTTGGGACCTGCTCAATCCGTGGGAACAGGCCTCGTTGGCTCAGTGCTCCGTCTTTGAAGGGGGCTTCGGTCTAGAGGCTGCTGAGCAGGTCCTTGACCTCAGCCCGTGGCCCGACGCCCCCTGGGCGATGGATGCGCTGCAGCATCTAGTGGATCACAGCCTCTTGCATGTCCAAGCGCCGGATCGTCACTCTGGTGAGCCTCGGTACCGACTCTTGTTGTCCATCCAGTCGTTCGCATCGGATCAACTCCGCGGTGTGGAGGACCCGGAAGAGACCCAGGACGGTCTCGCGGTGATGGTCCGCCCCTCGGACATCGAACAGCGTCATGGGGTCTACTACGCTGCCCTCGGCGCGCCGTCGTTTCTCGACCGCTTGGACGAGGTGGGTGGGACGGAGCGTCGCCACAGCCTCCGTCTCGAGTTGGACAACTTATTGGTTGCTGCCGAGCGCGCCGTGGGGCGGGGAGACTCGGGGACCGCCGAGTCGGCGGCCCGTGCAATCCTCCAGGAAATTCGGATGGCTGGACCGTTCGATGCTGGTCTTCGTTTGGCGACACGCGTCTTGGCCCTGGATGGCGTTGCCGATTCCAGCAAGGTCCGCTTGCTCATCGACCGGGCTGCGCTCCGGGCTGGCCTGGGTGATCTGGAGAGGGCTGATGCCGATCTGGCCAGGGCTCTGAAGCTCTGTAAGGCGACCGGAGATCCGCTCTGGGAGGGGATTGTCTCATTGAACCAGGCAGGGCGCTCCAAGGCTCGTGGCGATGGGCCCGTGGCTCGAAGACGCTATCAGGAGGCCATCGGGATTTTTCGTGATGTGGGGCATCGACGCTTGGAGGGGAACGGCTTGGGCGGCCTCGCTGGAATGCTACGCAAGCGGGGTGAAATGGAGGAAGCGAGGGCCATGTATCGTCAGGCGCTGGAGATTCATCGCGATGTTGGAGACCGTCGGGCAGAGGCTGTCCATCTGGGTGAGCTGGGGCTGCTGGAGCTGAGCCTGGGCGAGCGCGGCTTTGCGCGAGCATCCATGGAGCGGTCTCTGGCCATCTTTCGGTCCATCGGGGACCGCCGTTCGGAGGGGATCGTGATCAACAATCTCGCCCTCTTCCATCGGGAGGAGGGGCGGTTGGAGGATGCACGTACCTTGATGGAGCTTGCCCTCACGCTTCAGCGGGAGCTTGGGAACGTGCGAGAGCAGGCGGTGCTCTTGGGCAATCTGGGAGACCTCGCCATCGAGCAGGGTGAGTTGGCGGAAGCGCAGATGAGGCTCACCGAGGCCGTCGGCCTGGCTCGAGAACTGGAGTATCAGGTCGCTATCGGGGCCTTCTTGGGTTCGCTGGGAACGGTAGCTGCCCGGCTCGGAGATGTGCGCCTCGCGCGCGAGCATCTCGATGCCGGTGAGGGGATGCTGCGGACTGTCGGAGACCTGCTGGAGTTGGCGAAGCTGCTCTGCAGAAAGGCAGTCTTTGCTCTCAGCCAAGAGCAGAAGGATGTGGCGACTGATGCAGTCAACGAGGCTCGTCAGCTGGCCGTGACACTGGGCGTGTCGGGAGAGTCCGAGTTGGCGCAGCGTCTCGACGAGCTGGCCACGAAGCTCTGACTCTTCGCCCACGGAAGCGACTGCCGCTGAACGCTTCCTGGGTTATCGTTGTTGGATGGGAGCGCCATCCGTCTTCAGCCAAATAGCCATCAGGCTCCAGTCGGTTCCGCTTCGTTCACTGGACCGCACCCATGGGTCCGTCGTTGGGCTCGTCCTCTTCATCGTTGGGATGGCTTGTACGGGGTGCGGCACTGAGAACTCCAGCGGCTCGCCGACCATCATCTCGGGCGATGGTGCGTGGGTCTCGATTCCCCCAGGCGCTCTGACGGATTCCAGTGTGGACATCCAAGTGCAAGAGGCCGCGCCTCCTCAGCCAGCACCCGATGAACTCCAATGGGTGAGTGGTGTCTATGCCTTCACTCCACACGGCACTCAGTTTACGCAGCCAGTAACGATTTCTTTGCCTCTGGCCGAGGAGTTGGATGTGGACCTGGGGAGCATCGGCGTGGTGACGTTGGGCTCGGACAACGACACGACCTGGATCACCGTGCCAGGCGTCGCCCTGACCGAGGGGGTAGCCCAGTTCCAGACATCCAGCTTTAGCTACTACGGAGTTCTTGCGGCGCAACAGGACGTCGGTGACGACGACTCCGGCGACGAGGACACAGGAGACGACGACTCAAGTGAAGAGGTGCCTACCGATGGAGGTTCTACCGGGAAGGATGGCCCCCTAGATGACGAGGTCAAAGATCCCCCCCAGGATGATGACGATTCGGGTGACGAGGACACCCCGGCCGACGACGACGACAGTGCCGACGATGAAGACTGCTCCAATGGAGTGGATGATGATGGGGATCTCTTGGTGGACTGCGCGGATCCCGACTGTACGGCAGACCCTGGATGTCCCGCTGTGACGGTCTCGACGGCAGAGGTCTACACCGTGTCGTTCGACACCATGGACACCGGCCTCACGTTCTCCACGGGCATGAACATACAGGGGTATGTGGGTGGGGCTGCGGGTATGTACGACGTGGCTTCTGGAGTGGACATGAAGGAGTCCATGGGGCATTGGAATTCAGCCTATGACCTCGACCTGGTCACCCATGTGGATGGCGTGGTCGATGTGTCGACGACCAGCTTGGCAAGCCCGGTGAGTACGGCACCCTTTCTCCCAGGAAGCATGAGTAGCGCTCACGCTTGGCAGAGCTTCACGCCGACGGTCTCTGGCACCCTTGCTTTTCAGATCCGCGCATTGTCGTCCATTGGTGGTCAGTTCGGCGGAGTGCTCTACCTGGGTGCTGGCTGCGCAAACTCGACTCCGATCGCCGACTGGTATGCCAGTGTCCCGGGCGACGGGGTGGCGGTTTGGGCCTCAGCCACGATCACACCCCGCTGACGCACTGCCACTGGCAGAGCGTGTCAGAGCTCGAATGCTGTATGCCTGAGGACGCAGCGTCGCTAGCAGTAGGGTTCAATTACCGCTGATGATGGTCTCGACGGCCTCGAGAATGGCTTCGCCATCGAGATTTTCATTCCCATTGGGGGTCCCGTGGCTCGTTGCGTAGCCGATGCGCATGTCGTCCCGCGTCACGATGATGTCGAATCCTCGTCCCACACTGAATGGGGACTCGTCGAATGTGCCAGGTTCTGGCTGGGTCTCACTGTCGCCCACACACCAGCCGCTCTCGCTACCGAGGAAGTCCAGGGTGCTCCGGCAGGACTCTGCAGTGCCCTCGCCGCCCAGGGAGCCCGACTCCAGCACCCAGATCAACTGAGCCCCAGCCTCGATGATGGCGTCTTCGTAGTTCGCAACCGACCCGGCGTGCGTTCTGCAAGCCGGTCACCAGGCGGGCAATGAAACGAAGAGCAAGACATCAAACGGGCTCCAGTCTAGGACCTCGTCGGTGTCGCAGGCCGCGTTCTCCAGGTCCAGACTTGCCTCCGTTCCGTCACCGTGAATGGCGTTGGGCCAGGCGTATGGGTACAGGACCTCTCCCAGTGTCATGGGTTCTGTGGCCCCTTCGGGGTAGGCACAGTCGGGTGTGTTGTCCCCTTCGTCAGCTCCTCCGTCGTCATCGTTGAGGGCCGCGCCAGGGCTGTTGCCATCTGCAGAACAGCCAGTTAGGAACAGCAGGAGTAGCAAGCAGAGCCACGGCATAAGACAAGATGATGCCATGGCTCTTTGCTTCGTGGTCGAGTCACGGTGTGGGACTGACGCTAAGATCATGTGTATGACGCGCAGAATTCTGTGGTTGGTGTGTAGCGTGCTGGTGACTCATGGCCTGGCTGGTTGTGAGCAGCAGACGCTCTTGACCGCCGAGCAACTGCTCAACCCCGACGCCTGTCAGAGTTGCCACCCAGATCACTATCAAGAGTGGTCTGGCAGCATGCATGCATACGCGTCGGAAGATCCGGTGTTTCGAGCAATGAATGCGCGCGGTCAGGAAGAGACTGACGGTGAGCTCGGTGACTTCTGTGTGCAATGCCACGCCCCTATGGCGGTTGCGCAGGGTGTCACGGAAGACGGCCTCAACCTCGATGAGCTAGATGCCCCGATGCAGGGCGTCACTTGTGCTTTTTGTCATCTTGCCAATGAGGTGGAGGGGGACCACAACGCGCCCATTCGACTGGGTACGGATGGGATCCTCCTCGGCGGGCTGGCAGACCCGGTGCCTACGGAGGCGCACAAGTTGGCGTATTCACCGCTCCACGACAGGAACGATCTGCGGTCGTCGACCTTGTGTGGCTCCTGCCATGACATTGTCACGCCTCGCGGAGTGCATCTGGAGCGCACGTTTGCCGAGTGGAAGGAGAGCATCTTCGCCCAGGACACCGTGTTTCGGCTCAGCTGCGGGAACTGTCACACGCGCGGACGCGACGGTCAGGCGGCTGATCTCGAAGGCCTTCCTATCCGCCGGCTTCACGATCACCGTATGGCCGGGGTCGACGTGGCATTGACGCCCTTTCCCGATGCCGACAACCAACGGCTGGATGTACAACGGGAGTTGGACTCGACGCTCGCGTCAACGATCTGTGTGGCGCCGTTTGCGGGGGGCTCGGAGGTCGTCGTCCGGCTGGACAACGTGGGTGCCGGGCATAGCTGGCCCAGTGGAGCTGCGCATGACCGACGGGGCTGGATTGAGGTCACGGCCTGGCGTGGTGACGAGGTGCTGTTTCAGAGCGGCCACGTGGAGGAGGGGGTGCCCATTACGAGCATCGAAGATCCGTACCTGTTTCTGCTACGAGACAAGGGCTTCGACGAGAACGGTGAGGAAGCGCACATGTTCTGGGACATCGCCTCGGTGGAGAGCAATCTCCTGGGCACCTCGGTCACTCTCGACCCTTCCGACCCGGCTTACTACCACTATCAGGAGGCTCGCTATCCCATCTTGGGTGCGGTCCCCGATCGGGTCACATCACGGGTTCGCTTGCGCCCCATGGGCCTCGAAGTCATCGACGACTTGATCGAGTCGGGTCACCTCGACCCGTCCATTCGCGCCAACTTCCCCACCTTCGACTTGGAAAGCACGGTTCTAGTCTGGGAGGGCGATGTGGGGGACTGTGTCGGCCCATGAGCGAGGCCGGTTCACTGTCGCGGCTGTTCAGCCCTCGATGCAAAAGTTGACCATGAGGGTGTCCGTCGCCTCGATGTCTGGACAGTCCACAGCCAGAGTGACTTCCCAGTATCCCGCCATGATGAAAGCGATGTCCGTGAACTGGTAGTCGCCTGCCTCGGCTCCCTCGGTGGCTGTGGGATTGTTGGAGCCATGGTTGTGATCGGGCATCCAAGGGGTTGCGCTCAGGCTGCAACCAGTCAGCGGTTCGCCGGTTGCCGCAGCTTCTAGGCTTATGTTCCAGCCGTTGTCGCCCACATCGACGGGGTCGGGGTCGAGAGTGCCCATGCGAAACAGCACCAGTTCTTCGTCGCCTAGCTTCTCGGTGCCCACCTCGTAGGCCTCCACGCGGCTGTCTTCGGCGCAACCAGCTTGTGTTGCGGGTCCATCGCCATCGGATGTGGAGCCACAGCCAACGGCGGCGAGACCGAGGAGCACGAGCGGTCCGATTGTCAGGAGGCAGGAGTTAGAAGGTCTCATGCGCTGTTGCTTCCCGTGTCAGTTGTCCAATGGATTGCAGATTCTAGGGCCCGGTCGCGTCGCCACGCAATGACGAACAGAGCTGTGAGACAGCCAAGCAGCCTAGCTGATGGCTTCGTCGGGGCCACTGCGCTCGCTGCGCACTGGCAGCCCTCTTCGGTCCCGTCGTCGTCATCGTCGCCGGGCCCTGGGCCGGGCGGCTCATCGGTGGTGTTGTCATCGTCGTCTCCCGTGTCGTCGTCCCCAGCGCTGTCGTCGTCATCACCACCCCGTCCCAGTTGGTTGGTCAGCATGTGCCAGGCGGGATCGCAGAATTGGGTGGAGAGGCTGTCCTCAGGGCACTCCACGGGGCCCTGGATCTCTGCGTAGTTCCGCGACATGAGTGGCTCGAAGGACAACCCGTCCTCGCTCACCGCCATGGAGTAGTCCTCGTACCAAATGTTTGCCGCTACCAGAAGTCCGCGCTGGTCGGCGTCCAAGCCAAAGGCGCGCGGTGCATCGGGTACCGGGGAGAAGGTCACCCCGTCGTCGGATCGATGGAGTCCCGATTCTTCGGTGATGATCCACAGAGTGCCCGAGGGGTCGAGTGCGGCGTCGTGGATGATGTCCTCCACAGAGAAGACCTCTGTGAAGTTCAGGCCTCCGTCTGTGCTGCGGAGTATGTGGTCGGTGTTGGGAGCGTCCACTCGAACCCAGACGCTAGTTCCATCCGCTGAGGCTGCTGCAATGTCCATGAGAACCTGGGTGGACTCGTTGACGGGGAAGTCGAGGGGCTGCGACTCCCATGTCTGCCCGGAGTCAGAGCTCCGGGCGACCCAGGCCTGGAGCACGGAGAACCTCGCTGCAGTCGCCCACACGAAGCCATTGCCCCCCGGAGCAAAGAGGACACTCCGAAAAATACGGTCGTCGTCATCGACCAATGCGGGGGCCCAGCTCGCTCCCCCATCGTTGGAGAAGCGGAGCCCGTTGTCGCTCTCAGGCTTCAAGTTCGCGAGGGCTGCGACTGCGAGGCTACCGTCTTCGGGGTCGAAGGCCACGTCGGCTACGACGGCGTCAGTGAGTCCGAGAGGGGCCACCCAGTCACAGCCGTCCTCTGAGCGATAGACGGACTCTCTGGGGTCAGCGAGGGCCTCTGACAGTAGGTTCGTGTAGGCCAACAGCACTCCGTCCCGATTTTGTGTGTAGCGCGGCAGGACGGCTGTCATGTCTCGGATGATTGTTTCGTGGCAGATCCATCTCCACTGCTGGCTATCGGCGGAAACCACGACTCCAAAGGTTGTCTCCAGCGACAGCGCGTCCTCGTCTCCCGGAAAGCGGAGAACATCCAGCGATTGGGGCAGTGCTCCAGCGTGGGGGAACGCTACCGAGGGGGTCAGCAACAGCCCTACTAAGGCGATGAACGGGAGTCGGTTCATGTGGAGACGATACCTTGCGATGGGTCTTGGAATCGGGCGGGTCGGTGCCCCCGGGCTTCGCGGAAAGCTTGGGGCCGAATCGCCTCTTCGGCAATCTCTGCGGTGATTCTGCATGTCTATCTTCGTTCCGAGAGTCGAGCCGGGACCTGTATAGGCGGGCGACTGAATTGATGCTGCAGGTCAGTTGAAGGGCCTCTACCCCCGACAGACTGTTAGGATGCTTTCTTCCTGGGAGCGCGCACTCTGGGGTATTGGCCGAAGCTTTATCGGCATGGCCCTGAGACGACCAACGGTGTGATGGATACGAACGAGCCCATTGAAGAGCCTTTAGCTGAGGATGAGGTTGTCGACGAGTCCGCAGCTTCCGCCGAAGCACCGGCGGGTGGTGCGTCGCCGAGCGCTAGTGAGCCCGGTGGTGAGCAGCGGAAGTTGCTGCTGAGTCTGGAAAAAGTGCTGCGCTCTTATCGTCTCTACGAGGCACGTGGCACGCAGTATGACGCGCACGTCAACGAATTGGCGAGCCACGCCGCGCTGGCGACCGAGATGCGGCCGGTGGAGGTCAACCTCAGTCCCTTTGGCCCCTTCTTGCCTGGAGACTCTCCCCCGTCTGATGGTGAGTTCGCTCGGCAGTGGTTCACGTTGTTCGAGGAGGGCGCCCGTCAGATCGTCTTTCAGCGTGGCATCGACCGCAATGAATTGCGGGAGTTGCTCCACATTCTCAGCGCTGATGCCGAGGACGGCGAGGACATTGTCACGGCCCTCTGGCGCAAGGAACTGAAGCATGTGCAGGTGTTCGTGGCGAGGGTCCTCATCCGTGGGGTTGATCTCGGCGAGGACAAGTCGGCCAGTCTCCAGGAACAGTACGGTCGATGGAAGTCGATGCTGCATTCGGGTGCCAAGCTGAGACAAGGTGTGGATGCCGTCCAATTGAGCCCCGATGACTTCCGTATTCTGGCGCTCGACGAGGACGGGTTCGATTGGTGCCGGCTGTCTACTGAGGTCTCCGCTGAGCTCCGAGAGGAACGAAAGAAGCCGAAGTTAGCAGCCTCGGTAGACCGCGAGATCCGCGACCTGGATCGATTTCTGGACCTGGCGGTTGCGCTCGAAGAGGACGCCGACGCCACGATTCTCAACGTGATGGCTGGCATGACCCGTATGGGTATGGTCCACGAACTCAACCGAATGATCTGTGCCGTTGCCGCGCACAGCGAGTTTCAGGGACGGTCACTACAAGCGCTGCTGGAAGACCCCGAAGCCCTCAATGCGCTTGTGCCATTGGTCGAGTCCGAGCCCTCAGCGTTTCATGACTCGTTGGCCGCCATCGCGGACATCAACGCGGAAGCAGCTGAGAAGCTGCTCGAGAATGTAGAGGCCGCCGAGGCGTCCGAGGAGAGCGGTGAGTTCGTGGCCACGCCGGACACCGCTCCCATGCATTTCTTCTCCAGCCGGCTCATGAGTTCGGATCCCGCGGAAGCACTCGAGGCGGTGGAGTCGTTGGTGGCCCTAGGAACAGATGAGGCCTTCTTGCTAGCGCTCGGTGGCTACGAATCTCCCCACGCAGAAGTCCGTCGAGCGGTGCTCAAGAGGCTCTTCGCAAAATACGACCCGACCTTGGGTCACATGATCCCCACCATCCTCCAGGACCCCCACAAGGCCAATCGGATCCTCACGTTGTCCTTCATCGCGGAACAAGGAAGCAACAAGCTCCTGCGCGAGGTCATGGCCCTGATGAAGCATCGGGACTTTGCTCGTCGTGACCACGACGAGCGTATTGCCTTCGTGCGCACTCTTGGCCGGCACTCTCGCCTCCCGGTGATAACTCGCTTCTTGTGCAAGCTGCTGCTGGGTTTTCGCCTCTTCAGCGGCAAGACCACGATCGAGTTCCAGAGTGAAGTGGCGAAGTTTGTGGTTGGCAGTCCATCGCAGGAGGCAGAGGAGACCGTTCGCAAGGTCCTAGCTAGCTGGGGAGTGCCCGCAGAGATCAAGCAGGTCATTCGAGCCGAGCAAGTGCGACAGAGCCTTGGCGACACCGACGTCCTCTCTGGGCGGGACATGCTGGGCTCGGTGGGGGGCGACACGCCCGGTGATCTCACAGCTCAAGCCGATCCTGGGGACGGTGCTGATGGCGAAAGCGATGTCGAGGATGGCTCTGAGGAGACCTCCACGTGACGCAGACTCAAGTTATTGATGCGGGCCTGAAGCGGCTCGGCACCCAGTTGGTGCTGGGCGTGCAGGTCTATCTGCGGGCACTACGCACCTACCAGTCCAACAACGCCATGGTCGTTCAGGCTCGGGATCAGCTAGAGGATTTGCTGACTACACACTTCAAGGACAATAAGGCCCCGCTGCAGCTGCAGTTCCTGGAGGGTGAGACGTTCTTGAATGGCAACCTGCTGTCTGTCGACTTCCAGTCGTTCTTGCGGGCTCAGGAACTTACGAGGCTCTTGAGGAGCTTCGATGTGGGAGAGGTCACCTTCTCACCCAATGTCACTCGGGTTGGGCTCGAGCAGTTTGCCGAGGCGATTTACGCTTGCATCCATCAGAAGGCCGAGACGCTTCCGGAGCAGTTCGAGGGTCTCACCCTCCAGGCTCTGCACTCGGCGGGGGTGGGCGCGTCTGGAGCAGAGATCCACCGGGTCTGTGTGTGGCTCTTCTCGGGGTTGCTGAGCGCGATCGATAGCCTCAGCGAGATTCATGATGAGGACCTTGTTCCGTCCATGGTCCCATTCACACGTCACCTGCGACTGTTGACTGAGATTATCGACGAGCGTCCTACTGTGTTTCAGTTGCTGTGCTCACAACGCCCCGCGACTCTCGAGGAGGGCGACAGCCTTCACTGTACGCTTCGCACGGTGGAGGCCGTAGGCTTTGGAGTCAGTCTAGGGCTCAGCCGGTCGGCGCTGATGACACTGGGGCTTGCCTCCATCCTTGATCGGGTGACTGCCCACCAGGGCTCGGCCGAGGTCTTTCAGCAACTGTCGCGCTACCAGAGCTTAGGAGACATGGCTCCGGGGGTGATGATGACGCTCTGGGATCTGGAGTTGATTCGCAACGGCAGCAAGGGCGGTCGACTGGCCCAGCTCCTGCACCTGATAGACAACTATGTCACCCTCTCTCAGCCGGTGGGCGGTGGTTCGGAAGAGGACGTGGCCGATGTGTGGTCACGTATGCAGCGAGCGGTCCCCACCGCCCGCTCGTTCATCAGCGCCCTCCGGTCTTGGAAGGGGCGAGTTCCCATCGGTAGCATGCTGGTGCACCCGGAGTTGGGGCAGTCTCTGGTGTTGGATCACTCTGGGCCGGACAGAACCCCGCGCCTGAGCCCCTTCAGTGAGTGGGGGGTCCTAGCGGAGCCGGTGGCGGGACTGGAGATTCCCAAGGGCATCTCGTCTCGGTTTGGCAAGAGCCATGAGCTTCGCTTGCCCAAGGACGTTCCTCACGCAGCCAAGAGCACGCCTCCGTTCCCCGTGGCGGGGCGCGTCGAGGACACGACCCTGGAGCCGGGCGGTAGCTTTGGCGGCCGCAAGGGCGACCGCTTTGTGGTGGAGGAGCTGGCAGGAAAGGGTGGACAGGCGGTGATCTACCGGGTGAGGGACACGCGCCTAGGTCGACTGGCAGCGGCCAAGGTCGCGTTGGTCAGCGATTCGTCCCAGCGGCAGAAGTTCCTGGAGCGGTTCGAGCGAGAACTCATGTTGTCGTCTCGGGTCAGCCACCCCCACGTCTTGCAGGTCTATGACTGTGGCGAGCTGGATGGAGGAACCCCCTACGTCTTGCTCGAGTGGATGGAGCGGGGCGACCTAGTGGGTCTCTTGAAGAACTCGTGGAAGGCTGGTCGGTCGCTGCCTCTGGAGTATGTGCGCTACTACGGCTTGTCCGTTGCCTCCGCGCTGCGCTCGGTCCACGCCGCGGGCATTGTCCATCGGGACGTGAAGCCGGACAACATCCTGTTGCGGGCAGATGGAGTCGCCAAGCTGACCGACTTCGGTATCGCCAAGGACATCAGCGAGGGCGCGATTGAGCTGACGGAGGTCGGCCAGACCATGGGGACGCTCGGCTTCATGGCACCCGAGCACTTGCTGGGGCTCCCAGGGCCCCAATCGGACATCTTCAGCTTCGGAGTGACGCTGTATCGGCTCATCTGTTCCAGGACCCCTGCCCAGGTGAAGGTGAACTCAGTTCCTTCTGGCCGGATCCTGGAGGAGGCGTGGGAGGGGGTCCCCTCCAACTGGGAGCCTTTGTTGCGCCGGCTGACGGCGGCGGAGCTGGAGGAGAGGGCGAAGGACTTCGATGAGGTCATTGGCCTGCTCCGGGACCTCGAGGATGATCCCGGCGACCACAGTCAGTACCTGAGGGTCGAGGAACTCCCTCCGCTCCCGAGCGCGGAGTTCGGTGTGGTCATGGCTCCGGTCCTTAAAGAGGGCAGTGGGCCCCACTCGATCTCGGACATGCCGGCAACGCCGAGTCCAGAAGAGGACTGGGAAGGCGGGACGGCGGAGACGATGGAGATCCCGTCAACCAATGAGAACCTGCAGGAGAAGACATTGCTTCACCAGTCGGCCTCTGCTTTGGATTCGGTGTCCCTATCGGACCCGGAAGAAGTCGATGGACCGCTCAAGGGGACGGAGTCGGGGGGCGATCCGGATTGAGCGCAGCGAAGGCTGCACCAACGGCGCCGGCCACGCGCCCGAGCTCGCTGCAGCGCAGGGGCAAGAGCCCATGGACACAGGCGGGGATCGCGTGGCGTAGCACCGCTCGCTCCAGTGGCTCCTGGAAGAGCGGGAAGTTTGCGGTGATTCCGCCCGACAGCACGACAGCGCCCGGGGCGAAGATGTGGATGAGCGACGCGAGCCCTCGGCCGAGGTCATCGCACCACCTCTCCATAGCTTTGAGCGCCGGCGTAGACCCCTGAGAGACCTGGAGGAAGAGCGACTGCGCCGTTGTGGGCCCGTCGCCATCGGAGTCTTTATCGCTCGACCAAAGCTCGCGGGCCGTGGCGACGAGTCCCGGGCCCGAGGCGTAGGTCTCGAGGCAACCCAGGCGCCCGCAGCCGCAGGATCGGCCATTGGGATGCAAGGTGATGTGTCCTCCTTCGCCTGCCGCCCCGCGCTGCCCCCGTACTAGCGTGCCCCCCACGAGGAAGCCTGTTCCGACTCCGGTGCCAAGGGTGAGAAGGACTACGTCTTGCACTGCGCGGGCGGCGCCCACCCAGGCTTCACCCAGTAGGGCGCAGTTCGCATCATTCTCTACGGACACCGGTCGGCCCAGCCGCTCGCTGAGACGTTGACCCACCGGGATGTCGACCCAGCCAGGAAAGTTGGGCGAGCTTCGGATCACCTGGTCGTGCCGGTCCTGAAAGCCTGGAATCCCAATCCCCACGGGAAGGGGAAGTCTCTCTGCCGTCGTCGTGCCCGGGCCACCCTCCAATTGCTCCACCAGTCCCACGATCTTGTCTTCGACCGACACCAGGCTTCGTTCGGCCTCGCCGTGGAGTGTCAGCTGGTCTGCCTTCAGGACCGTCCCGGCAGCATCCACCAGGACCGCGCGGATCCCGTGCCCGCCCACATCGATGCCCAGCGCTGCGGGGCTCTTGGCTGGTGCTGATTGGGAATCCACCATGCCCAACATCATGCAGCAATCTCACCTCGTGGGCCTCGAGAGCACCGAGGCTGTCTCCTCGGTAGGGCGAATCAGTTGAGCGGGTCGGGATCGCAGTAGTCGCCTAGGCCGTCGTCATCGGTGTCTGTCTGGTCGTCCGCCCACGGGCCGTCAGGTGTCAGCGAGACACCGAGGTCATCCACAATGGTGTTGCTCTTTGCATCGTAGAGTCGGACGTAGGTGCCCCAGCCCCCACCTTGGTCGTAGACCTTCAGGAGCAGGGGGTTCCAGCCGTTGAGCAACTGTGCGTTGAAGCGGAACTGATCTGCCGAGGTGCCCTGGCAGCCGTCTACCTCTCCTACTTCTTCACCATTGAGCCAGGCCCGCACGCCATCGTCTGGGCCCAAGGCCAGCACCACGGGACGGTCCGTGGCCGAGTAGAGCCAGTTCAGGATGTAGACCTCGCGAGGCGCGTCCTCGGTTCGCAGATGTTCGAAGTCAATGCGGAAGTCGTCGTCGATGTGCACGGACCAGGCGCTGTCTCCGGCTATGTCTCCTACGTGTGGACTGACGTTGCCGTCGTCATCGCTGCCCAGCAGCGGGACTTCCGAGGGTCGGCACGCTTCATCGCTGTCGTTCCCGAAGTAGGGCCCTGCGAGGAGCCAATGTCGAAGAAATCCCGAGCTGCCCGAGGTGATGTTGGGGTCGGCGGGTCCGTTGGGGACGTGGGGACAGTTGTCGTCCTCGTCGACGACTCCATCTCCGTCGTCGTCCTCATCGCAGAGGTTGATCAGTCCGTCGTCGTCGGGGTCGTCCGCGGGGAGGACCGGGACACCGTCCAGCGCGCAGCTGTCCGAGCCCGACTCCCACTGCAGGGTGTAGGTGGGAACAACCAGGCCCTGGAACCCGTCCACACAGAGGGTCCATTCCCCAGCCTCCATAAACCTGGCGGCCTCTACGCGGGACGGCAGGATAGGCGAGCAGCCCTCATCACTGTCCGGGCTACCGGTGGCCAGGAGGTTGCCGTCTGGCGAATAGAGCGTCAGGGTGCTGGGCGTGGGGCAGTGCTCCAAGCCGTCCCCCACGAGGTCGGCGGCCAGCCAACCGTTCGCCTCCACTTGGATGACGTAGCAGTCCCGGTCTCCGTCCAGTAGAGCGCCTGTGACTTGTTCGCCGCCTGAGATGGCCTGTGCTTGGTCGAGGTTGTCGTTGGGCTCCTGCTCTGGCCCACCCAGGTCGTCCTGGCAGTTTGGAGAGCATCCGTCGCCCCCCCATGCGTTGGTGTCGTCACAGGTCTCTCCAGCATCAGGGTCCGTGACGCCGTCTCCGCAACTGGGTCGGGTGCACGATGTGCGACAGGCGTTGGCCGTGGTGTCGCTCAGCGACGAGCCGGTGTCGCACTCTTCTTCCTCTTGGACGATGCCATCCCCACAGAAGGGCTCTGGCTCTTCGCTTGCGGTACAGGCGGGCCCCGTTCCCCAGAGGGGCAGGATGAAAACGAGAAGAAGGGTGTGGGTTTGTGGGCGCATGGGATCCGGCCTCAGGCATCATGCCTGCATGCGCCCCAGTGTGCCCGTCCCGGTTTGCGTGTTGGTGGGTGTCTTGGTGGTGTGCTTTGCCCCGAGCTCGGCCATGGCCCAGAAACACGGGGAACTCACCGGAGACGTCCTGACGAGGCTGGGGGATGAGCCCGCGCTCAATGAGGAACTTCTACAATCACTGGCTGCCGATCCCCGCGTGGACGAGGTGGTCCGTCGCCCTGGCAAGTGGCCGGTCTACAGCTTGCTACTAGCTGCGGGGACGGACCCCGCGAAGGTGGCCGCCGGTCTCTCCGAACAAGCTGCAGTGCGCTGGGCAGAGCCCGATAGGTGGTTGGTCCGGGTCCCGCAGGGCGCGCCGCTCAACGACCCCTACTGGGACCAACTGTGGCATCTCGAGAACGTGGGTCAGTTCGCGGGTGCTCTGGCGGGCATGGACATTCATGCGGTTCCGGCTTGGCAGTGGTCGACCGGGCGTGGGCAGATTGTGGCTGTGCTCGACAGCGGGGTGGAGGCGGCGCACCCCGATCTCGATGTGGTCGAAGGAATCGATGTCGTGGATGACGACGCTGATCCATCGCCCATCGAGGGCGAGGACGGCAACCCCCACGGCACCGCAGTGGCTGGCCTGATTGCCGCCGTGGGCAACAATGGCATGGGTGTGGCTGGTGTGGCCTGGGAGAGCCGCATCCTGCCGGTACGTCTCATCGGCGGTCCCACGACAACGGCTGATCACTGGGATGCCTTTGTCGTACCCACCGATCGGGGGGCGGCGGTGCTCAACAACAGCTGGGGCTTTGCCTCGGCCGACGAGGACGACCCCTGCGGACCGGGGCCTGGCGGGCCGAGTATCACGGACCCGGTGGAGTACGCCCTGACGGAGGGGCGCGGTGGCCTCGGTACGAGCGTCGTGTTCTCGGTGGGCAATGGCGGCTGTGATGCGCGAGACCAGCCCATCCTCGAATCTTCGGGGGTGATCGCTGTGGGTGCGGTGAATGACCGCGGTCAAAAGTGGGGCTACAGCAACACGGGGCCGGCTCTGGATGTGGTGACGCCCTCCGGCGATGCCTACGGGAACAATGGAGAACAGCTACGGACCACAGACCTGCTGGGCGACCGGGGCATGAACGGTCTGGGCGACGACAACGACTACACGCCGAGAATGGGGGGTACCTCGGGCTCGGCTCCCCTAGTCTCGGGTGTCTTGGCCTTGATGTATGCCGCCAACGAGCGGCTCACTGAGGCGGAAGCTCGCGAGGTCTTGTGCTTTACCGCCGACCGAATTCAAGTGGACGATGCGCTCTACGATAGCGAGGGGTGGAGCGAACGCTACGGCTGCGGGAATGTGGATGCGGCTGCCGCAGTCGCGGCGGTCTACGACGAGGGAGCGCCAGCTCCGCCGGTAGTGCTGAGCCCGGACGACGGTGAGCGGGTTGACCGGGAACTGGTGCTGCAGTGGCGGTCCGATGATCCCGACCAGGATTACCTGAGCTATCGGGTGGAGCTGTTCTTGCTGAACAGCGTGGGACAAGCCGAGGAAGCCTCTGATGATGATGACTCTGCTCCGCTCGCAGCTCCGGCTCGGTGGATCTTTGACGGAGTCACTGAGACCAGCATTGACCTGAGCGAGTCCATCGAACTCGGTGGGGACTACGGAGTCTGGGTCGTCGCTTCCGATGCCTGGGGTGAGGGCGAGCCCAGTCAAACGCATGCGTTCTATGTGCGGGAACCAGCGCTCGAAGACAGCCTCGAGGGCAGCGGTTGCACCTGCGGAGTTCGGGGTTATCCAAGGGACGATGGTCACGGTTGGAAAGCAGGGCTGGGCCTCGTGTTGATCGTCATGATGACCCGGCGCCGGGTATGGGCTGTGTGCTGAGGTGTGGAGGGCTTGTCCGGCTCGCCCACGACCTATTTTGAGCGAACTGATATGGTCCGGGTTGCGCCGAGAGAGGCGACCAGGTGACGAGGGGAGCGAGATCATGGGTTACGTAGACCAACAGTTGAGTTCTGACACGCGGGCGAGCGGACGTCTCATTCCATTATTTCGACACGGAGCACTGCTTGCGCTTGGCCTCGCGGTCTTGTTCAGCGCGGGTTGTGAGAATGCGGAGGTCCCCAGTTGGGACCGGCCCAGCCACCAGTGGGAGGGGGACAGTGCGGACCCCGCCAACTTCAATTGGAGCGACCACGGTGAGAGCCTGTCCAGCCCTACGTTCAACTGGAACGACTACGGCGCAGGTGGCTCCACGGACAGTGGCTCGTTCAGTTGGGGCAGCTACGTTTCGCCATCGACCCCGAGTTCGTCCGTAGACAATCCCGGAGTCGGCTTCGCTGGTGACGGCGATGACGACGACGATGACGACGACGACGACGACGACGACGACG
>MDTE01063430.1_pt1 | contig 28835 bp, 28 predicted proteins | sample 811231 | NCBI WGS metagenome assembly MDTE01 (sample SAMN05326651, study PRJNA326480) | marine metagenome | isolation source: seawater | place: Indian Ocean: Red Sea | collected 2010 | reverse complement strand
AATGATTCTTATTGTTTTCAATATAACTTTAAAATATATAGAGAATGTAATTATAAAATTTATATCTATTAAATAGTACTTTCATTTATACTTCGTTTCGTAAGTAACTCTATTATTAATGAATTATAAAAAATACTTTGCTGACGAGTTAACCTCACTTAAATCTCAAGGTCTTTATAGAAAATTTAGAGAGATCAACAGGAATCAAGTTAACTTCCCTAAAGCAACCGAACGTTTTGAAGGCAAGGAAAGGGCTGTTGAAGTTTGGTGCAGCAATGACTATTTGAATCTAAGTCAACATCCCGTTGTAATCTTAGAATCAATCAAGGTGATCAAAGAATTAGGAACGGGATCCGGAGGAACCAGAAATATTTCAGGTACATCCTCTTATCATGCTGATCTTGAGAACGATCTTGCTGAATTGCACAATAAAGAAGCTAGCTTATTATTTCCCTCTGCTTATACTGCAAATCAATCAACTCTTTGGACATTATGTAAGAAGCTAGAAGGTTGCGAAGTTTATTCAGACGAACTTAATCACGCTTCCATGATTCAAGGAATAAAAAATGCGAATGTAAAAACTCACGTCTTCAAGCACAATGATGTTGAACACCTTGAAGAACTGCTTAAAACATCCAATGCCAATACGCCAAAGTTGATAGTTTTCGAATCCCTCTATTCTATGGAAGGTCTTCGTTCACCTATAAAGAAAATTGTTAATCTTGCGAAAAAATATAACGCTCTAACATATCTAGATGAGGTTCATTCGGTTGGTTTATATGGCCCAGAAGGTAGAGGAATTGCGGCAGAATTAAATGTTTCTGATGAGATTGATATCATTAACGGAACCCTTTCAAAAGCTTTTGGACAAATGGGAGGTTACGTTGCAGCAAACAAGGATATTATTGATTTTATAAGAAGTTTTGCTCCAGGTTTCATCTTTACTTCTTCAGCGAACCCAAGTATTGCGGCTGCATCTATACAAGCTATTCAAATTGCAAAAAGAGCTGACATTTTAAGAGAAAATATAAAAGCTAATTCAGATTTAATTAGAGAAGGTTTAACGGATTACAATATACCTTTTTTAAGGAATGATAGTCACATAATTCCCATCCATCTTTATGAGCCAGAACTTTGTAAAAAAGCAGCTAACACTTTGATAGAAGAGCACGGAATTTATATTCAACCAATTTTTTACCCAACTGTTCCAAAAGGTGATGAAAGATTCAGAGTGACTATTACTCCTAAACACTCTTCTGTTGATGTACAAAGCTTTGTCGAATCTCTTGATAAAGTTTGGAGAGACTTGGGTCTTAAACGAGCTGAAAAAGCAACTGGCAAAGAGATTAAGAAAGTTTCTAAAATTTATTAATTTTTTAAAAGGAAGAACTCAGGATCTCTGCCAACCTGGGTTCTAATTTGATTTGTGTATTTATGGTGAGTTTATAAAAATAATAAATGTAAGTTCTGTTATTTAATTGAGGGTACACAAACCAAAATCCTTAGAAAGTCCTCCTAATAGAGAAATTAGCATTAACCTCTTCTCCAACTGACGCTTGATGTGTTGAGTGTGAGTGAGGGAAATACGTTTCATCTGTAAGGTTTTCTATATTCATTTGCAACATTAAATCGTCAGCAATTTGATAATATGCAGCGACATCAACTCTTGTGAAACTCGGTAAGTAAGGTGTAGCCCCGCTTCCAATTTGCTGATCGCCTTGAGAAGTTAAGCCAAATCCGATACCGAATTTGTCGTTAACCTGATAGTTAGCGAATGAAGAAAATTGATAATCTGGAATTTCTTTATTCTGGGCAACAGTATCTCCTTCAAAATCAGCGTAACTCATTGTCAGTTCTAGTTGATCTGAAATTTTTCCTACTAACTCAATTTCTATGCCGTCCACGTTTTGATTTACTACTTCTTGTTGCTCAGCAACGTTATTTACTATAACTGCCGTCATAGCAGTTCTTTCTGCATCAAAATATGCGGCCGTTAAAAATAACTCATTAGAAATAGCCCATTTCAAGCCTATCTCAGTATTTTCAGTTTCACTGGCATCTAGAACTGCGCCCAAAGTAGAGTTGTTAGACATTGCTTTGTATTGTTCCCCGGCTACAGGTGCAAAGGTATTGCTGTAACTAGCGTAAATTGAAACATTGTCTTGTGGTTTAAAAATAATACCTGCTCTAGGTGAAACCAAATCCTCTCCTTTGGTAACAGTAGCTTCAGAACCAGGCTTAAGATTAACTACAGTAATTTCGTAGTCGTCGTATCTTGCACCAAGAAGAAGCTTCAAGTTGTCAGAAACATCTATTTGATCTTGAAGGAAGAAAGAAGTAACTTCAAATTCAGTAGTAGTACTATTGTTAAGACTTGAAGTGAAATCCAATGTAACTGCTGCACCGGCCTCGTCTCTATTAAAGATACCTGCTCTCATGTCAGCAATCGAAAATGTTTCTCTATCACTTTTCCCTGCTTGTGAGCTACCTGCTGCGTAAATTCCAGAACCATCATTAGCTAAAGGTAAAGCTCCAGCATTGCTGAAATTAGTGTTGTATCGAAAGTTTTTGTTATCAGTGTCAACCACTTCAACACCAAATAAAATAGTGTGCGTCGCAGAACCTAATTCAAGTTCGTTTACAAAGTTAGCTGAAATAATTAAATTTTCTCTTGTCGTAGGATCTAAGTATCCATCCAAAGCTACTTCTTCAAGAGTAGCATTGTAGCCAGCAACATAAAGGTTTTGATACATTTTTTCAAATTCGTTATTAGTAACAGAAAAAATAGCTTTAGAAGTATCTGAGATGTCTCTAGTGATGGTAGCTCTGAATATGTCAGCAGTTAGAGTTTGAGTATTAAGATCTGGATGACCGAAAACGATATCGGCTAAAGCTTCAACTGGTTCTCCATTAGAGCCTGTAGGTATACCTCGATCAATAAATCTTTCGTGATCAGCATATTCGTAAGAAACGTCCAATGCGGTTTTGCTACTCAACTTAACTTTTAAAGTAGGATTAAATCCTGCTCGATCTCCATCGTAATAAGATCGGTGATTGTTTAGATAATCTCGGTGAGCCATAATTCTTAAAGATCTATCTTCATTAATTGAAATGTTATAATCTGCAACGAAATCATAAGCGCCGAAAGTGTTCGAGCCAATTGAGAACGAACCAAAGGTTTCTCCTAAGACACCCTTTTTGGAAACTCTATTAATAACGCCACCAGTACCACCTCTACCAAACAATAAAGCGTTAGGACCTCTTAAAATCTCTACCTGCTCTACATTATAAAGTGAACGGTAATATTGAACATCGTCTCTAACACCGTCTTGAAAAAAGTCAGCTGTTGATCTATTGCCTCGAAAAACAATTGCATCTCTATGGCCTTCTCCTTGAGAAGTACTTACACCTGGTGTGAATCTGACTAGGTCTCCTAATTGTTGATATCCTTGTCTGGCAATTTCATCGTCAGTGATAATTGATACAGAAACAGGTACATTAATAACCGACACTGGAGTTTTAAGTGCATTGACTTGGTCAGAATAAAGAACATTGCCTCTTACAGTCAATTCTTCTTGTGCAGACAAGCCACTTGAAAGGAAAACTCCACCTGCTAGAAGCAAGCTAGATGAAAATATTTTTTTCATATTTTTTTTGAGTAAATAATTTTTAAATGATAATGATTCTCATTACTATTTCAAGTGATAATGAGAATGATTATCATTTTTATATATATAAATAACTGCTAGTTATAAAGGTACAGCAGTAAAAAAGGTACTTTTTTGAAATTTCCAGGAATCTTTTTAGTGGTGGGCCCGGGAGGACTCGAACCTCCGACCAACGGATTATGAGTCCGCTGCTCTAACCAACTGAGCTACAGGCCCTGTTATTCGTCTAAGAACCCTTTTAAATGGCCTGATCTTGACGGATGTCTTAACTTTCTGAGCGCTTTCGCTTCAATTTGTCTGATTCTCTCTCTAGTTACATCAAATTGTTTGCCAACCTCTTCTAGGGTGTGATCAGTGTTCATGCCAATTCCAAAACGCATTCTTAAAACCTTTGCCTCTCTCGCGGTAAGACTACCTAAAACCCCGCCTGTTGCTTCAATCAAATTCGATTCGGTAGCAGAATCTATTGGTGAATCTAATAGCGGATCCTCAATAAAGTCTCCAAGTGTAGTATCGTCCTCATCCCCTATTGGAGTTTCTGTCGAGATAGGCTCCTTCGCTATTTTTAAAACTTTTCTGATTTTATCTTCAGGCATATCCATTTTTTCACTTAGTTCTTCTGGTGTAGGCTCTCTTCCATTTTCTTGAAGCATTTGTCTCGAAATTCTGTTCAACTTGTTAATTGTCTCAATCATATGAACTGGAATTCTAATCGTTCTTGCTTGATCAGCTATAGATCTTGTGATTGCTTGTCTGATCCACCAAGTTGCATAAGTTGAAAATTTATAACCTCTTCTATACTCAAACTTATCCACAGCCTTCATTAAACCAATATTACCTTCCTGAATTAAATCTAAAAATTGTAATCCCCTATTGGTATATTTTTTTGCTATTGAAATTACTAGTCTTAAGTTTGCTTCAATCATGTCTTTCTTAGCTCTTCTAATTTTTGTTTCACCCTTAGTCATTTGAGAAGCAAGCAATTTAATCTCAGCAACCGATAAACCAATTTCTTCTTCAATACCTTTTATTCTGTTTTGAAGCGTTTTTATGTCATCTTTATAATCTGTTAACTCTCCAACGTAATTTTTCTTACTTTTAAATATAGGATCTAAAAACTTTAGATTAGTCTCATTGTCTTTAAATATGTCCAAAAATTCCTTTCTTGGCATTTTGCTTTGTTGGACACATAGATTATAGATTTCTTTCTCTATTCCTCTTATTCTTCTCGCTAAAAGTCTGGGTCTTAAAGATATGACCTCGAATTTTTTTGGAGACAATTTTAAAAACTTAAATATATTTCCTAATTTTTCTAATTGTTTGACTGCTTCTTCACTAGTCCTGCCTTTTTGGTCAATAACCTTTTCAGTCTTATTAAATTGTCTTTTTAAAGATGCTAATCTCTTTTCAAGCTCTTGCATATCAATACCAGCGCCATCATCATCTTCATCAGCACTTTCGTCAATTTCGACGTTTTCTCCAGCTTGAGGCCCAGGAAGCACTTCTTCTTCCTCATCCATAAAGCCAACAACAATATCAGAAATTCTTTTGTCTTCTTTTCTAATAAGAGCATATTCAAGAAGAAACTCTTCAATAATTCCAGGAAATTTTGCACAGGAATTAAGTAAATCCCTTGCACCTTCTTCAATACTTTTAGCAATAACAATCTCTCCTTCTCTTGTGAGAAGATCTACAGATCCCATTTCTCTCATATAAAGCCTAACTGGATCAGTCGTTCTTCCAACTTCCGACTCTATCGCACCCATTTCATTTTCAGTAGGCTCTGGAGCCACTGGCTGATTGATAGCCTCCATGGCGTCAGACCCTTCTTCAGGTGCATTTTCAAGAACCTGAAGACCTAAGTCATTAATGGTCTGAATGACTTCATCTAATTGATCTGGGTCAGATACATCTTCGGGAAGAAAATCGTTAATATCTGCAAATGTAATAAATCCTTGTTCTCTGCCCTTCTCTATTAATTCTCTCAGCCCATTATTTTCAATATCTTCGTCGTACATAGAAAGTTGTCCCTCAAAAAAAGTATGAAATTATATCTTAAAATTTATGTAAATTTCCGAAAATTACTTATATTTCCTTCAAGATGTTAATTTCAGTTTCATCAAGATTTTCGAAATTCTCTAAAAAAATCTTTTTAAGCTCAATTTTTTCTTTTTCCGTCAAAGAGCCTTCAAAATATTTAGACTTAAGCTTATCTTGAAAGTTTGTTTTATCGTTTTTTTTCAAAAAATTAACTGCTTGTATAATATACTCTTCTGCAGCATCTGAAGAAATTAAATTTTTATCTTCGATTAAACCGATCAAAAAACTTTTCTGTTCCTCAAAAGCGTGAAGGATCATAGGGAAAGTAAGGCCCTCTTTACTTCTCAGAAAGTTAATGAAATTTGAGATGAATTCGTCATTAAGATTCACCAAATAATCTACTTCTTCTAAATGCGATAATTCAGGGCGCTCTATGAGAGTTTTTATAATACTTTTAGTCACTTTATCTAATTCAAAACTAATTTCCTTTTCCTTTGCCTTTTGAATTTTTTTTCTTTCAGGATTTTTTTTATTTTCTGCTTCAAGTTTAATATCAACTTTTTTAGAAAACTCCTGCATTAAAATATTTTTATAATTGCTTGATGGCATTGGAGAAATTAAACTCATAAATTCTTTAGATGCGGCAGCTTTTTCTTCAATTGAATTGCCATGTTTATTAAGAATCAAATTGAATATATAGTCAGAAAGAACCATTGCTTTATCAAGCCTTTCTTCAAATTCATCTCTCCCTTCATCTTCTAGCAAACTTGAAGGGTCATGTGCGTCTGGAAGAAATAGGAATTTTAGGATCTTACCGTCTTTGATTGTTGGTAAAGAAATTTTCATAGCAGATTCTGCTGCCTTCATACCCGCCTCATCACCATCAAAGCAAAATATTACTTCATCAACACAACCAAAAAGCTTTTCTAGATGGATTTTGCTTGTAGCTATACCAAGGGTAGCAACAGCATAAGAAATTTTATTTGAAAATAAAGACAAAACGTCTGTGTAACCTTCGACAACTAATATTTTTTTTAAATTTCTATTATTTTTTAATACTTCATGAAACCCATAAAGCTCTTTACCTTTTTTAAAAACTTCATTCTCTGAAGAATTTAGATATTTTGGCATTTCCTTGTCTATAACTCTTCCTCCAAAGCCAATTACATGTCCTTTCTTTGATTTTATAGGGAAAATAATTCTATTCCTGAAAACATCATATACATTATTTTTTTCGTTTTTCTTAAAAAGTCCTGTCTCATTTTTAATAAAATCATGCTTTTCAAGTTTTAAAAAATAATCTTTTAAATTTGCCCAACCAGATGGCGCAAAACCTATCTCAAATTCTTTTAAAACCTCTTCAGATATTCCTCTATTCAACAAATAATCTAAAACCTGTTTTCCCTCAGGATTATCTCTCAGCTGTCGTAAAAAAAAGTCTTTAGCATGTTCGTTTGCATCAATAATCTTTTTATACTTTTCAAAAGATTCGCCTTGTATTTTTTGAGGAATTTCTAAACCGGCATTTGTGGCTAAAGTTTCTATAGCATCAAGAAAATCTTTAGATTGATAATTCATTAAAAAACCAATCGCATTTCCAGAAGCACGGCATCTAAAGCAATAATAAAATTGTTTTTGAGAACTTACACTAAAAGATGGATTATTCCCGTCTTCGCAAAAAGGACATAATGACCAATGATCTTTTCCCTTTTTTTGTAGAGGAATATATGAATCTATTAAAGAAACAATATCAGTTTCATCTAAAACTCTTTGAATAAAACTATCTGGTAAAAAACCTGCCATTAAAGTTGTTCTCTCATAAAAGATTCTAATGTCAATTTAGCAGCATATCCATGAGAATTATCAGAAGATTTAACATTTTCATTTCTTTTCTCAATTTTAAAATCGGAAGAAGTATAATTTTCATCATGGTAAAAGATTTTTACATCAACTTTAATTAACAATTTTTTTGAAAATTTTTCTATTTGCCTACACATGTCATTTTTTGAACCATCAGGATTAAAGGGCATACCAAAAACAATCTGGTTTATCTCCCATTCTTTACAAATTTCTATAATCTTTTGTTCAAGATGATTTTTTTTTGAGTAAGAAAAAGAAAAAAAATTTTCTGAAGATTTGGTCAAAGTATTGCCGAGAGCAAAGCCAACGTATTTAGTCCCATAATCTATGCCGAGTAATTTTATTGTCATATTTTTGGAGTACCAAAATTCCAATCCCGAATAATAGTTATCTCAGCATAATCATTCATCATCTCACCAAACGGAATAAAAGGAGAAGCTGTTTTTAAAATATCTATTGCTACTTGATCAATTGTTTCAACCCCAGAAGATTTCATTAGCTCAAAATTAACTAACTCACCAGAAGAATTTAAAGTTGCGGAAAGTCTTAAAGAAATTTGTTCTTGATGATTTAAATATTTTTTAAAAGAAGAATTGCCTACGCTCTCTATTAGTCTTTGCCATGCACTTACATATAAATTTGCTGCATTTTTAATTTCGTTTTCAGTAAAAAGTTTTTTATTAAAACTATCGACTTTGTCCTCTAAACCTAATCCATTAGCCCTTTTTGTTATCTCGAAATTTAATTGACTATCTAATTCTTTAAAATCTGAAAAATTCAAATTTACGCTCACAACATTTTGATCAAACTTGTTTTCATCAGTAATAAAACTTAACCCTGTAATAAGAAAAACATGTAAGCCAAATGAAATTAATAAGAATGCGTAAATTTTTAGTTTCATGATTTTGCTATCTTTAATTGATCTACAAAGCTTTTGGCAAGATTCTCTCCTGTTTGATCTAATAGTTCTCTAAAACATGTTGGACAGGTAATATTTATCTCGGTTAAAAAGCCCCCCACTACATCTAAACCAGCTATGAAAATTCCTTGCTCTATTAAATCTTTACCAATGACACTTGCTATCTCTTTATCTCTTTCATTTAAAATTTCTGTCGACGCAGTTCCACCAATTGCTAAGTTCCCACGAAAATCGCCCTCTGGTGGTTTTCTCAAAACAACTGATTCTGGCAAATTTCCATTTATTAATAAAATCCTCCTGTCTCCGAGGTAAACTTCATCTATAAATTTTTGCAACATCAACATTTCTAAATTATCTGAAGAAATATTACTGAGGGCCTCAGAGCTATTATCAGTATTAATTATTTGAACACCTTCACCGCCCATAAGTCCTAAAGGTTTTGAAACTACTTTCTTATGAGTGTTAATGAATTCTTCCATCAGAGACTTATTAGAAGTGACCAAGGTATCAGTTATGAAGCTTGGATAATTTAAGATAGATAATTTTTCATTAAATTTCCTTAAGCTAGAAGGTCTATTAACCACTTTAAGACCTTTATTTTCTGCTGCCTCTAAAACATATGTGTTATTTATAAAATTCATATCGAAAGGAGGGTCTTGTCTCATTAATACAAGATCTAGAGAAGTGAGCTCTATTTTCTCTTGATCTTGTAAATCAAACCATTTATTTTCGTTCATAAATACTTCTATTTTTTGTGCAATTGCCATCGGCGTTTGATTAGCAAAATATAAATTTAAATTTTCTATGTAATAAAGTTCTTTACCTTGATTCTGTAGCTCACTCATCAACAATAATGTTGAATCTTTTTGAAAATTAATTTCTGCAATTGAGTTCATTACTATTCCAATTTTCTTCATTTAATTAGCCTCGCTTAAAACCTTTAGCATTGACAATAATACTATAGGCATAGATTCGGTCTTTATGACTAAGTTCCCGCAATTAATTCCAATAAAATTATATTTCTTAAACAAATCTTCTTCTTTTGATGAAAATCCTCCTTCAGGACCCATTGCAATATCTATGCTTGAAAATCTTTTTATATTACCAATATAAAAATCTGCTCTAGGATCGAGAAAAAATCTATTCTTTGATTTTGATTCATCTAGCCAATCTTTCAAATTTTTCTGAGAAATCTTTGGCAACCAATTTAATCCTGATTGCTCACAAGAACTAGCAGAAATAAGCTGCCATCTTTCAAATTTAACCTTTTTAGTAACACGATGCTTGGTTCTTTCAGTAATTAAAGACGATAGAGAACTCACACCAAGCTGAGAAGAGTCTTTCACAACTTTATCAAAATTTTTAATATTAGAGACTCCTAAATTAATTTCTGGAATCAAAGGCTTTTCTTGCAAAATATTATCTTCAAGTCTCAAAGAAATTTTGCTGCGTTTTAAGTCTTCTAAGCATCCTAATGAAATCATGCCCTTTCCATTAAAAACTTCGACTTTATCTCCTATATTTTTCTTCAAGACTTTCAAATGATTTGATGCATTTAAAGGAAGATCGATTAATGAATTTGGTTTTAATTCTTCAGGAAAATATATCCTAGGTATTCTCATTCAGTTATTATTCACAATCTTGATAAAAATAAAACTATGACAAAATTATTAATAGTAAGACATGGTGAAGCCTCGGCCTCTTGGGAAGAATCTTCCGATCCAGGGTTAAGCGATTTAGGCATCTTCCAAGCCGAAGAATGTTCGAACATGCTCATAAAAGTTAAAGGAATTGAAAACTTTGATTTGAAAAGTAGCCCTCTTAGAAGAGCAATAGAGACTGGAACAAAATTAAAAGAAAAATTAAATAAGGATCTATTCATTGATCCAGTGTTTACTGAAATACCATCTCCAGGAATTCCATTGAATAAAAGGCAGCAATGGCTGAAAGAAATTTTTAATAAAAATATTAATGAACTTGAAAAACCACAATTAAATTGGCGTGAAAGCATAATCTCTCGGATTAAGGAGATTAAAAATCCAACGATAATTTTTTCCCATTTTATGGTAATAAATACTATAGTAAGTTATGCAAAAAATTATCATTCAATGGTTCATTTTTATCCAGATAATTGCTCAATAACAGAGTTAGATGTAAATCACGAAAAAATTGAATTAGTAAATCTAGGAACCCAGCTATCTACGCACATAAATTAAATATGTCAGTGAACGAAGAAAAAAAAACTCTTAAATATCAAGTTGGCCTCTCAATGAGAAGATACTTTAAGAATCTTGACGGTTCTAAAGCTAAAGATGTTTATGAAATGGTTATGAAAGAGGTAGAAAAACCATTATTAGAGGAAGTAATGATTCATTGCAACGGTAATCAATCAGAAGCATGTAAAATGTTGGGAATTAACAGAGGCACTCTTAGAACAAAGCTAAAAGCACATAAACTCATCTAATATGTCAAAAAATTCTCCAGTGAAAATAAAAAGAGCCCTAATAAGCGTCTTTGATAAAACAAATATTTTAGATCTTGCAAAATCATTACAAAAAGAAAGTGTAGAAATTATTTCAACTGGAGGGACATTGAAATTCTTAGAAGAGGCAGGCATAAAAGTTAAAGATATTTCTAAGTTCACGGGATCTAACGAAATGATGGGCGGAAGAGTGAAAACACTTCACCCAAAAGTTCATGCAGGAATTCTTTCAAGAAGAAATAAAGATAAAAATGAAGTAAAAGAAAATTCAATTGAAGAAATTGATTTAGTAGTGGTTAATTTATACCCCTTCGAAGAAACAGTTAAAAATAATGGAACATTTGAAGAGGCGATTGAAAATATAGATATTGGCGGTCCAACAATGATAAGAGCTTCAGCAAAAAACTTTTATTATGTATCTATCCTCTCTTCGCCTAATGAATACGAAAGTTTTATTGAAGAGTTTGAGGAAAATCAAGCCATCTCATATGCAACTAGATTAAAGCTTGCAGAAACAGCTTTTAGTAATGTTACTAAATATGATGTGTCTATTTCAGATTTTTTTGAAAATTTTGACCAAGAGGATTTACCGAAATCAATTTTTGGGGCTTATTATAAATCTGATAATTTAAGATATGGAGAAAACCCACATCAAAAAGCTGCTTTTTATAAACTTTCTAATGAGAGTCTAAATGGAATTTCTTCTGCAACTCAGCTTCAAGGAAAAGAGCTTTCCTATAATAATATTGCAGACACAGATGCAGCGCTTGAATGTGTAAGCAATTTTTCTGAAGCTTCTTGTGTAATTGTTAAACATGCTAATCCTTGCGGAGTGGCCTCTGCTGATTCTATTTTGGAAGCTTATAAAAAAGCATTTGCTTGCGATCCAACTTCAGCATTTGGGGGAATTATAGCGGCCAATAAAGAGATAGATGAAATAACTGCAAATTATTTAATAGAAAATCAGTTTATTGAGGTAGTGGCCGCTCCAAGTTTTACAAAAGCCGCTGTAAATAAGTTTAAGAATAAAAAAAATATCCGTTTATTGGAAATTAAAAGTCTAAAGAAAATGGATCCAGGTTTAAAATTTCACTCTATCGATTCAGGATTACTGGTGCAAAGTAATGATTCTGGAGAGATTGATAACAAAACTATAACTGTAGTGACAGAAAAAAAACCTAATGAAGATGAGTTAAAAAATGCTCAATTTGCTTGGAAAGTTTGTAAGTATGTAAAATCTAATGCAATTGTTTATGCCTCCAAAAATCAGACATTAGGAATTGGGGCTGGGCAAATGAGTAGAATTGATAGCGCTGAAATAGCTGCAAAAAAAGCTAAAAAAGCTGGTTTCGATCTCAAAGGTTCTTGTATGGCTTCTGATGCATTTTTTCCATTTAGAGACAGTATCGACGAAGCGGCAAAAAATCAAATTTCATGTGTAATCCAACCTGGCGGTTCTATAAGAGACGATGAGGTCATTTCAGCGGCAAATGAAGCAAACATGATTATGATATTTACTGGCATGAGACATTTTAGACATTAAATGAAAGTTCTTGTAATAGGTTCTGGAGGACGAGAACATGCCATTACATGGAAATTAGCTCAAAGCGATCTTTGTGAAGAAATTTATGTTGCTCCAGGAAATGCTGGGACAGCAAATGAGCCTAAAACAAAGAACATAGATTTAAAAGCTGAGGATTTGGAAGGATTACTAGATTTTGCAAAAGCTAAAGAGATTGACTTAAGTATCGTTGGCCCAGAGGCTCCTCTTGTAATGGGGTTAGTTGATTTATTTGAGGAAAATAACCTTCTATGTTTGGGACCAAATAAACTCGCCGCTCAAATGGAAGGATCTAAAATATTCATGAAAGACGTCTTAAATAAAGGGAACATTCCTACTGCGGATCATAAAGTATTCTCTGATGCTGTAACTGCTAGAGAATTTCTAGAAATCTGTGAAATTCCGATTGTTTTGAAAGCAGATGGATTAGCTGGTGGCAAAGGAGTGATAGTTGCATTTTCTAGAGAGGAGGCATTTGAAGCGCTTAATAGCCTTATGGTTGAGCAAAAACTCGGTTCAGCTGGAGATAATCTAGTTGTAGAAGAATTTTTAAAGGGAGAAGAAGCTAGCTTCATTGTCTTGTGTGATGGGAAAAATGTAATTCCTTTAGCAAGCTCTCAAGATCATAAACAAAGAGATGATGGTGATAAAGGTCCCAATACTGGTGGTATGGGAGCTTATTCCCCTACTCCCCTCATCACGAACGAATTAAATGATGAGATTATGAACAAAATAATTAAGCCGACTCTAGCAGAATTAAAAAACAGAGGCATAGAATATAAAGGATTTTTGTATGCAGGATTAATGATCGAAGAAAATGAGATAAAAGTCTTGGAGTACAACTGTAGATTTGGCGATCCTGAGACTCAACCGATATTAATGAGAATGAGAAGTGATTTTTTACAGCTTTGTTTAAAAGCATCAAAAACAGAACTAAAGAACGAAATTATTGAATGGGACGATAGATATGCTTTGGGAGTCGTAATGGCATCAAAAGGCTATCCGGAAAAATATGATACAGGCTTTAAAATTTCTGGAATCTCAGAAGAAAATGAATCAACTAAAGTATTTCATTGCGGAACAAAAAATAAAGCCGGAGAAATTCTTACTGATGGAGGTCGTGTACTCTGCGTAACAGGATTAGGTAAAAGTCTAGAAAATGCTTTTCAATCCACTTATGAATTAACCTCAAAAATTTCTTGGAACGGAGCTTTTTATAGAAAGGATATTGGAAAAAGGAATAAATGATTTTTAACTTAGAATTTCCTTCAAAGCTTTGCCTGGACTTTGCTCCTTCATTAAGCTTTCGCCAATTAAAAAACTATGTATTCCATGTTCTTTGCAGAAAAGGATATCTTCTCTCTTAGAAATTCCACTTTCTGAGATAACTGTAATATCAGAAGGTATCTGTTTTGCTAGCCTAATTGATAAATTTTTATCTACATCAAATGTTGTAAGGTCTCTATTGTTAATGCCCAATAGCTTTGGATTCATTGCTAAAGCATCAATTAACTCAGCTTCAGAATGAACCTCAATAAGAATATCTAAATTTAGCTCATTAGCAAGTTGAAAAAAATCACTCAATTGAACCTTGTCCAGAGCCGCCATAATTAAAAGGACACAATCACCACCATAGGCTTTTGTTTCATATATTTGATATGGATCAATCATAAAGTCTTTTCTTAGGATGGGTAAATCACAAGTAGTTCTTACTGTTTCCAAATATTCTAGTTTTCCTTGGAAAAAAGGTTCGTCTGTAAGAATACTCAAACAAGCAGCACCATTTAATTCGTATTCTTCAGCAATCTTTTGCGGATCAAAATCTTTTCTAATTAATCCTCTGCTGGGAGAAGCTTTTTTTATCTCGGCAATAATTGCAGTTTCTTCATTAGCAACCTTCGTGGAAATTGCCTTTTTGAAATTTCTTTTTTTAAATTTTTCGAAATCATCTTCCAGAGAAGCAATAGGTCTAGAAGAGAGAGATTTTTTTACCGTCTCTTTAGTAATTTCTATTATTTTATTAAGCTGATTCATTGAAAGTATTTGAAAAAGATGCAAGATCATTAAGTTTTTTTAAAGCTTGACCAGATCCTATAACTTCAATTGCAATTTCAAATGCACTTTCGAAATTACTAGCTATGCCCGAAACGTAAATCACTGCAGCTGAATTCAAAGAAACAACATTTTCACCAGCTGTGAAATCTTCATTACCTAAAGTTGCTTTAATAAGGCCCAGGCTATCAAATGGTGACTTAATTTCCAGATCTTTAAAATTTTTTTGATGAATGTCGTAAGTTTTGGGATCGATCTCATATTCTTTTATTTTCCCCTCATCTAATTCAGCAACTAAAGTTTTATCTACTGAACTTATTTCATCGAGACCGTCATTGGAATGGAAAACCATTGCTTTATTACTACCTAAATTTTTTAAAGTTTCTGTAACAGGAATAATCCACTTTGAATCGTATACTCCTAAACTTTGCCTTTTGGCATTTGCTGGGTTTGTTAAAGGGCCGAGAAGGTTAAAGATTGTTTTGTCAGCAATTCTTTTTCTCGCAGGCATGACATATTTCATTCCAGGATGAAAATTTGGTGCAAACATAAATCCGATTCCTATTTTTTCAATACATTTTGCAACTTCCTCTGGCTTCATATTCAAATTTACATTTGCTGCTTCTAATAAATCTGCACTTCCACTTTTTCCTGTGGCCGTTCGGTTTCCATGTTTAGCAATTTTTACACCTGCAGCTGATGCAACAAAGGCAGATGCTGTTGAAATATTCATCATACTTTTTCCAAGGCCGCCAGTGCCGCAACAATCGACAAGATTAGCTTGTGATTTCAATTTTACTTTAAGAGAAGAATTTCTCATCGCTAAAACTGCTCCTGTCAATTCATCTGAAGTTTCTCCTTTTTTCGATAAAGATGTTAAGAAATCTTCTATTTCCTGGTCGGCAACTTTGCCCATAAAAATATCTTGCATAATAGTAGCTGACTCAGTCTGAGTCAGATTATTTGATAAAACTTTTTTAATAATTTCCTTAGAACTCATTTCAAATAAAGAAAATTTGATAGTATTTTTTTTCCATTTTCAGTTTTTATAGATTCTGGGTGAAACTGAACCCCTGAGATATTGTAAACCTTGTGTTTAATTCCCATAATGACGCCATCTTCAGATTTTGCTGTAATTTCTAGTTCATCTGGCAATGATTGAGGATCAATAGTCAAAGAGTGATATCGAGTCACTAAAAAATTATTTTCAATATTTGAAAATAAAAAATTTGAATTGTGCTGAATTTTCGATAATTTACCATGCATAGGTTTTGGGGCTTTCACAATATTTCCACCAAAGGCCTCACCAATAGCTTGATGTCCGAGACAAACTCCAAGAATCGGAAGATCTGCTCTAAATTCTCTAATTATTTCTAGAGAAATGCCTGCTTGTTTAGGCGCACAAGGACCAGGAGAAATTACTAAGTATTCAGGCTTTAATTTTCTTGCCTCTTTAATTGTGATCTCATCATTTCTGTACACTTTCACTTCTTGTCCCAATTCTCCAAAATATTGAACTAGGTTGTAAGTGAATGAATCATAGTTATCTATCATCAGCAACATTAATCCATATCCTCGATTGCTTTAAAAATTGATTGAGCTTTATTCAAAGACTCTTGAAATTCTGACTCAGGATCTGAATCGTGCACAATTCCGCCTCCCGCTCTCACTTTAATTGTATTGTTTTGTATCACAGCGGTTCTTATGGCAATTGCTGTATCCATATTTCCAGTCCATGATAAATATCCAACCGCTCCTCCATAAATTCCTCTTCTGTCAGGTTCCAGCTCATCTATTATTTCCATAGCTCTTACTTTAGGGGCTCCAGATAAAGTACCTGCGGGCAGTGTAGCCTTTAAAACGTCTATAGCAGAGTGATTTTCATTTAAATCTCCAATGACGTTTGATACTAAGTGCATCACGTGAGAATATTTTTCGATAATCATTTGATCGGTTGTCTTAACACTTCCCGTTTTAGCAATTCTTCCCACATCGTTTCTTCCAAGGTCTATAAGCATAAGATGCTCAGCAATTTCTTTTTCATCGTTTTTTAGTTTTTCTGCCAACTCTGCATCTTCTTTTTCATTTTTTCCTCTCTTGATTGTTCCTGCTATTGGTCTTACTGTGACTTGATTGTTTTGAAGTCTAACCAAAATTTCTGGAGAAGCACCTACAATATGCAAATCATCAATTTTTAAAAAATACATGTAGGGGGAAGGATTTAATTTTCTCAATGATTTATATAAATTTATTGGAGAACCTTCAAATGGGCTTGAAAACTCTTGGCCATAAACTACCTGCATCACATCTCCTTCGATAATATAGTCTTTTATTTTCTTTACGTTATTTAAATAGTCTTGTTTAGAAACAGAAGAGATAAAATTTATTCCTTTTTTTTTGGGCTCTTCTATTTCTTTAAAGGGAGTTCGAACAATATCTAAAATTTCCTCAATTCTAGATAAAGCTTGATCTTGATTTTCTTCATAATCATTAACAATTACAAATAATCTTTTTTCGTAATTGTCATAAACAATAACTTCATTTGAGATCATTAAAGATATTTCTTCATAATTCAATTTCGGTTTTGTTGAATTACTTAGTTTGTTCTCTATTAATCTGATCGTATCGTAACTAAAATAACCAACTAAACCTCCAGAAAAATCTGGAAGACCTTCAACCTTTTCTGTTTTGTGCAATTTTATAAAAGAGTCAATTTCTTCAAGAGGATTATTTTTAAAACTTATTTTATTTTTTGTTGGTAACCCAATAATTGAATATTTTGCCCATTTCTCCCCTCCTTCCACACTCTCAAAGAAATAAGAATTTTTTTCATCCAAAAACTTTAAATATATATCTAAAGGGGAAAATTCTTCTCCAGAAATATTTTTAAAAAAAGCCTTTCGTTTCATTGCTTATTCATAAATTAAATTATATTTTCTTAAAAGCTCGCCTTTATTGGCTTCAATAACAACTTTAGCTTCGTGACAAATTTTCTTCTTAGAATAAGGTTGGCCTTGTTCAAGAATAAAATTTTTATCATCATCAATAAATAAAATATCTATTGCAATAATTGTATTTTTCATCCACATACATCTATATTTAGAGTCACTCCATAAAAAGTGAAGTTCATGATTAGGTTCTAATTTTTCTTGAAACATTAAACCCTTTTTCCTTGCTTCATCAGTGGTTAAAAACTTCATACAGCTTTTTTTGTCTATTCCCAAGCTAAAACCTTCGGAACAATTAATTTCACTCGCAAAAAGATGTATTGCAAATAAATTAAAAAAAATTATCCCTAAGATTTTTAATTGCATTAGAGTAATTTTCATTATTAAAGATTGCAGATCCAGCAACAAACGTATCTGCCCCAGCAGATGAAATATCAAAAATATTTTCTGAATTTACTCCGCCGTCTATCTCTAATCTGACTTCAAGATTCTTTTTATCAATTTGTTGTCTCAAATTTTTTATTTTATCCAAAACATTAGGGATAAATTTTTGACCTCCAAATCCTGGGAAAACACTCATAAGCAGGACCATGTAAATATCACTTAAATATGGGTCTAAAACATCTAAGGAAATATCAGGATTTAAAACTAATCCAGGTTGACAACCTAATTTTTTTATTAATTCTAGGGATTTAGCTGGATCATTTGAAGCTTCTGGATGAAAAGTTATTGACGTTGCGCCACTATCAGCAAACATTTTTATTAAATCATCTACAGGCTGAACCATCAAATGAACATCTATAGGACAAGAAATATTATTTTTCCTGAGAGATTCGCAGACCATAGGTCCGACAGTTAGATTTGGAACAAAATGATTATCCATAACGTCAAAGTGAATCCAATCTGCACCAGCTTCTACAACATTTGTGACTTCTTCCCCAAGTCTTGCAAAATCGGCAGATAAAATGGATGGAGCAATGATATTTTTTTGTTTTGGCATATGTAAATTTTACTATTCAGTGATTGCAAGGTCTAATTCTTCAATATCGCTTACTTCATTAACATTTTTAACTAGTCCATGGAAAACCTCTCCAGTAATTTGGTTTTCTTTGACTAAAGGTTTAAGCACGTCGTTCCATAGCTCTTTATTTGAAGCTTTACCTATGGGAATAACTCCTGGATCTATTAAAGAAATGCCCGAGTATGTAAATTCCCTGTCTCTTGTATCTGAGCTAATTTTTGAATCCAATAAATTAAAATCTCCAATATTTTTATCATTTTTTTTAATTAGCACTAAATGAGCTTTATTTTTTAAATCTTTTGATAGAAGTCTTTTAAATGGATAATCCGTCCATAAGTCTCCGCTAATTAATAAAAAAGGAGAATCATTTAAAAAATTTTTGCCTTGAATCAAAGCGCCGCCAGTGCCCAATAATCTCTTTTCAAAAGAATAATTAATTTTTAAATCTAATTTTTTTCCATTTCCAAAATAATCAACAATTTGATCACCTAAATAATGGAGATTAATAACTATCTCTTTTACTCCTGCGCTTCTGAGCTTAATCAGACTCCATTCCAATAAAGGCTTCCCTTTTATTTCGATTAATGGTTTGGGAATATTGTTAGTAATGGGCTTTAATCTTTTGCCTTTTCCTGCAGCTAGAATAAAAGCTTTCATAAAAGTATTTTTTCCAATTTAATTTTTAAAGGTTCATTTAGTAAGAATATTGAGCCTGAGAAATTTTCTAATTCTAAATAATTTCTCGAGGTGTTTTGCAGATAATTGATTAGTATTGGAAAGTCCTTAGTCCTTTCTAATCGATTTAACTGCTCATAAACTTGAGATAATTTTCCTAAAATTCTTATCTGTCTCTGGATGCTTGCAAAATCTATAAATTTGACAAGCAATTTTAAGTTAAGTTCCATTCCCAATTCTCTTTTAATTTTGGCATTATATTTACAATACCAGTTTTGAATTTTTTCTTCTGGCCAATTGTGGTAAAGGTCTTTAAATAGTGACGCTGGATCAATGCCTATAGGGCCTATTACAGCGTCTTGGAAATCTAAAACTCCAGCCATTTTATCTTTGGTAAGTATCAAGTTCCTACATTCAAAATCATAATGACAAACTACCTCGGGTTGACTTTTTAGTTGATTACATACGAATTCATAACCCTCTTTGATCTCTTTAAGTAATTGTCCATCTGACAAATCTAGAAAATTATAAAAAAAATATTTTTCAAAAAGACCCCAATTCATTTCAAAAATTGAAGAGTCCAATTTTCTAAAAATTCCTACATTTTTATCGATCGATTGAATTTTAATTAATTCATTGATTGCCAACTCATGATAAACATCTGGGTCTTGACTTAAATTAAATTGAAAAATCTTGTCTCCAAAATCTTCTACAAGAATTAATCCTAAATCTTCATCGTAGGAATAAATCTTTGGCACATTCACATTATTTTTATAAAAATAATTTCCTTTAGTAATGAACGAAAAAACGCTTTCTTCAATCCCTGATGGGACTTTCATCAGTATTGAAGAATTTTTTAAAGATCTTATTCTAAAAAATTCTCTTTCACTAGACTCTATCCTTAACTGTTCTGCAGAAAGAATTTTCCCAAAACCATTGGTCTTAAAAGAATTTTCAAGCCAACTTTTTTGAACAGAAGATAAATTCGGATTCAATAATTCATCCTAGCTGCTCTTAGCTTCCTTAGGAGCTGGGATTTCGTCTGGCACAAAAAAATCAGGAGCTAATTGATCAAAAGGAACTGATGCATATTTTGAAAAGTCCTTAACTCCATTTTCTGCTAAAAGATTGTCATCTATGCAAAAATTTCCTGAAAATTCTGATGAGTTTTTGGTGAGAATTACATAAGCTGCGTCAGCCATAATTTCAGGAGTTCTAGAAATTTTTGACATTTCATCACCTCCTAAAACATTCTTTACTGCAGCAGTAGCTATGGCGGTTCTTGGCCATAATGCGTTCACTGCAACACCCTGCTCTTTAAACTCTTCAGCCATGCCTAATACACACAAACTCATCCCGTATTTTGCGATCGTATATGCGACGTGATTTGAAAACCAATGAGGCTTCATATCTAAAGGTGGAGAAAGATTTAAAATATGAGGATTTTCAGACTTCAGTAGATAAGGTAAGCACTTTTTTGATGTCAAGAAAGTACCCCTAGCATTTATTTGATTCATGAGATCATAACGTTTCATATCGGTTTGAAGAGTTCCAGTAAGTTGGATTGCACTTGCATTATTTATACAAATATCAATTCCTCCAAAATGTTCTACCCCAGAAGAAACCGCATTTTCAACCTGTTCTTCAGATCTGATATCACATATAACTGGAAATGCTTTCCCCCCAACGCTTTCAATTTCATCTGCGGCAGTATAAATAGTACCGGGCAATTTTGGATGCGGCTCCGCAGTCTTTGCAGCAAGAATTATATTTGCTCCGTCAGCAGCAGCTCTTTTTGCAATAGCCAGGCCTATTCCTCTACTTGCTCCAGAAATAAATAAAGTTTTATTAGTTAATTTAGTCATTTAATCTCCTATTAAAATTGTATTTTAACCTTCAATAGCATCTAATATCATTACAAACGTAATTTAATTATGTTTAATTTTTCCAAAAAGACAATTTTCAATTTTAAATATTTTTTTTCGTTAATATGCTTTGTTAGTGTCAGTTTGAGTTTTGGACAAAATATAAATTACTCTGCAGGAAACATATCAACAGACTCTGAAGAAAATCTTATTTTAGAAAATTCAGTATCTTTGCAAATTGATAATCTCTCAATCCAAACGGAAAAATTAGTTTTAAATCAGGAAGCTCGAACAGGATTTGCTGAAAACTTATCCTTTAAGGTTGAACAAAATAATTTTTGGGGAGAGGCAAAGAGCCTTGATCTTAATGAGGATAAAATTTCTTTTAAAAATGTAAGTTTCTCATTATGCCCATGTTTTGAGAAGATTTGGTGGCTTGAAGCTTCAGAAATTTCACTATCCGAAAATTCAGAATCTGTAAATTTCAAAAATGCAAAACTTAAAGTGCAAGGAAGGACTCTAGGCGCTTGGCCGAAAGGCTCATTTCCAGCCAGTTCTGACAAAAAAAGCGGTTTTCTATTACCTGAGATAAATATATCAAATAAATCTGGCACAGACGCTTCAATTCCTTACTATTTTAATTTAAGAGAAAATCTTGATGCTACCATTGAACCAAGATACATTTCTAAGAGAGGTTTTGGACTGTCTAACGAATTAAGATATTTATCTCAAAAGTTTAACGGAATAATTAATAGCTCTTTGCTAGCTAATGATAAAGAATTTGAAGATGACTATAATGAAAATTCTTTTCGATGGTCCTTCACTTTAAATCATAATTATTCTTTAAATAAAGACTCTTTTTTTCAAATAAATTACACCAATATAAGCGATGCTTTTTTTTATAATGATTTTGGAGGAGACTTCAATGGTACATCGAAAACATTATACTCTCCTCAGCAAATTGTTATTTCTAACTTTTCACAAAAACATAAAGCAGTTTTTAAAATTAATACTTTCAAGATAGTTAATCCTATAGGTCAAAACCAATTTCAAGAACTTCCGCGGCTAGAATTGTCCTGGTTCGATGCCAATGAATCGTTTAATTATGGAATAGATTCTAATTTTTCAATATATAGAAAAGGAGGTTCTTTTTTCGACACAACCAAAGGAAGGCTTAAAAATTATAATGTATCTCCTTACATGAATTTTTCGAGAAAAAATAAAACTATAATTACTGAAGCTATTACAAAAATTAATTTTAGTAGATTTAATTTGGAAGAATCTTCAGTTACAAATATCCAGCCACAAGTAGTAATAAAATTTTCTTCGGAACTTTATAAAAAAGAAGCTTCTAAAATAAGTTTTTTAAGGCCTTATGTTTCATTTTCATTTTCTCCAGAAAAAAGTACAAAAAATGTCCCTTTGATAAATTCAGGGATTCCTCTTAAACAAGATATAGGGTTTGAAAATGATTTAGTTGGACAAAATTTTCAAACAGAAAAAAAAGATCTTATTTTTGGTGTAACAAATGGAATATATAATCATAAAAATAAGATAATTGAGTTTCATGTCTCAAAAAAAATTAAATCAAATAATAAATTAAATATAACTAATATTAATTATGATTTGCCAGAACCCTATACGTTAGGCTTCAATTATTTTCCTAGCAAGATTTCAGCTTTGAAAATTAATCTTAAGGTAGATGAAGACAAAAAATTTAATACTTTTAATTTTAATTTTGAAAGGAAATTTACTTCTTCGTCATTTTTAATTAACTACTTTATGGCTGAGGATATTAACTCATACTTATTTAATAACTCTTCTAAAAGAAAACTAAATCAAATTGATGCAGAATTTAAATTTAGTAAAAATTTAAAATATAATTTTATTTCAAAAATTAACTACGACATTGAAAATTCTAATCTCAATAACCTTGTTTTAGGCTTGGAATATGACAATCCTGGTCTTAAACTAGGATTAGCTTTGATCCACTCAAAAGGTCTTGATTGGACAAAATTAATTAATGAAAGTTTATATGAAGAATACAATCAAGAAAGCTTCAGGATATACTTCGAATTAAAAGGTCTTGGTTCTTTGGGAAGGCCAATAAATAATTATTTAGGGGAAAAAACTTTAAATTAAAATGTAAATATGAAACGTTTAATAATATCTTTACTTTTTTTTACAAATTGTATGTATGCAGAAAAAGCAAATCTTGATCAGATTATTGCCATTGCAGGCGATGGAATAATAATGGAATCGGAACTTATTGAAGCAAAAAAAACTTACTTAAAAAACTTTGAAGAAGCTAACCCTAATCAACCCCCTCCTCCAGATAAATTTCTTGAGGAACAAATTTTAGAAAACTTAATAATTCAAGAACTTCAGATACAAAGAGCGTCTAAAGCTGGAGTGAGGATAAGTGATCAAGAACTTAGTGAATCCATGTCCTTGCTTGCAAAAAATAATAATTTAAATCTTATTGATTTTAGGAAAAAAATTGAATCTCAAGGCGATTCATATGAAAAGCTTAGAAAAGCTGTAAAAACGGAAATGATTCTTGCTAGGGTTCAAAGGGGTTTAGTAGGCCCAAAAGTTTTTATTTCCGAACAAGAACTTAATAATTTTATTAATTCTGTAGAGGGTCAAGGTATTTTAGTGATTGAATATAAGTATGATCAAATACTTTTAAAAGAGGAAAAAAAGGCAAATGAAGTTTATTCGCTTCTTAAGCAAGACCAAAAATTTATGGACATTAAAGCAAGTTATGACGAATCTAAAAATATTGAACAAGACTTAATCTGGAGAAAAATTCAAAATATTCCAACATTGTTTACTGAGGTGATTAAAGATATGAAATTAGGTGAAATCAGAGGCCCTATCAAAAGTGGTGCTGGGTTTCATATTCTCCTACTCAAAGATAAAAGAGGAGATACTGTTAAAATTGAAAAACAAGTTTTGGCAAGACACATTCTTATCCAAACCTCTGAAGTTAGAAATGAAAACCAAGCAGAAAAGCTAATAAATGAAATTAAAGATAAATTAGATGAAGGAGAAGCTTTTGAAATTTTAGCTAGATTGTATTCAGATGATCCAGGATCAAAATTAGATGGCGGAGAGCTGGGCTGGTCTTCCACTGAAAAATATGATCCTGAATTTAAAAAAGTACTCGACAAATTAGATGTAAAAAAGATTTCAAATCCTTTCAAAAGTTCATTTGGATGGCATGTAGCTGAAGTTTTAGCTAAGAGAGAAAAAGATATTTCTGAAAATCTTTTAAAAAATAAAGCTTATGGAATTCTGTTTGAAAGAAAATTTCAAGAACAACTAGAAACTACTCTTCAAGAGATGCGATCTGAATCATTTGTAGAGATTAAACAAAGATCATGAGTCTAATCGCTATAAGTCCCGGTGATCCTGCTGGGATTGGCCCGGAAGTCTGCTTACGAGCTTTAAAAAAACATAAAAAAAATTCTGAAAAGTTTATTCTTATTGGAGATATAAATCATTTTGAATATTTAAATACAAAGTTGAATCTAAATTTAAAATTTAATTTAGATTCATTTTCCAAAAATTCTATAAATGTAAAACATGTTCCGCTTGTTTCGTCTGTAAAACTTGGTCGTCCCGATGTTAAAAACGCAAAGTATATATTAGACGTTTTATTTGAGGCATCTTTAGGCGCTTTGAAAAATAAATATTCAGCTTTAATAACCGGCCCCATAAATAAAGCTTTAATAAATGAATACGGTTTTGAATTTTCTGGTCATACTGAATTTCTTGCCGATATAACAAACAGAAAAAACGTGGTGATGCTACTTGCAAATAACATTTTAAAGGTAGCTTTGGTTACTACACATCTACCTTTAAAAGACGTTTCAAATAATATTTCAACGTGCAAGTTAGAAAAGGTAATTAAAATCCTTAATAAAGAACTGAAGCAAAAATGGAAAATAAAAACTCCTAAAATTTGTGTCTTAGGTTTAAATCCACATGCTGGCGAAAATGGCTTTCTTGGTTCAGAGGAAATAGAAATTATCAAACCTACTATTAAAAAACTAAGAAAAACAAAAATTTTGATAGATGGCCCAGAATCAGCGGATACAGCTTTCGTTCCAAAAAAATTAGCTAAATACGATGCATACTTGGCAATGTTTCATGACCAAGGCTTGCCTGTTTTAAAAGCATTAGGGTTTGGAAACTCCATTAACATAACATTAGGCCTTCCCTTTGCAAGAGTATCAGTAGATCACGGAACTGCATATGAAATAGCTGGAAAATTTGAAGCCAATGAGGCAAGCGCAATAGAGGCATTAAGAACATCTTTGGAAATGACTCTGTGAAAGAATTTAGAAAATTAACACCCAAAAAAAAGTTTGGACAAAATTTTATTGAAGATAAATTTTTGCTTAGTGAATTAGTTGATTTGATGGAAATCAAAAAAAACGATATTTTTGTTGAGATTGGTCCTGGAACTGGAAATTTAACTGAGTTAATTGTTGATAAATCTGCTTCATGTACTTCTATTGAAATTGACAGAAACTTAATTTCATTGCTGGAAAGAAGATTTGAAGACGTGGAAAATTTCAAAGTTATAAACAAAGATATATTGAGTTTTGATATTCATTCAATCTGTAAAGACGAAGATAGTATCCGTCTCGCTGGTAACCTTCCCTACAATCTTTCTAGTCCGATACTGGAATGGAGCATTGAAAATATAAATACAATTATTGATATGCATTTCATGTTGCAAAGGGAATTTGCCGAGCGATGTGCAGGTAATGAAAACTCTAAGTCTTATGGAAAATTGAGCGTTATTTGTGATTATTTATTCGAAGTGTGTATTTTAAAAGACGTTGATAAATCTTTCTTTATACCTTCTCCGAAAGTTGATAGCTGCTTTGTAAGATTTAAGCCTAGGAAAAAGATATATGACAAGAAAGAATTTTCTGAATTGAGAAAAATTTTAAATCTACTTTTTAACGCAAAAAGAAAAAAAATTAAAAAAACTCTACTTTCACAATTCAGTGAAAAAGACCTAAAAAGTACTAATTTAAATTTAAATCTTCGTCCCGATGAACTTAATACGTCGAATTTTTTAGAATTATCAAAACTTATTAAAAATAATGGCTAATTATGCAGTAGGAGATATTCAAGGCTGCTTTGATGAATTTGAAAAAGGCTTGAAAAAGATAAACTTTGATAAAAAAAATGATTATCTTTGGTTAACTGGTGATTTGGTTAATAGAGGCCCTAATTCATTAAAAACGTTAAAAAAAATATATGAGCTTCGCTCAAGAGTTCACATTGTTTTAGGAAATCATGACCTACATTTTTTAGCTAGATACTTTTCAAATCGAAAAGAACAAAAAAATGATACTTTAGATGAGCTTTTACTAAGTCAACATTGCATGAAATACGCTAAATTCTTATTGAAACAACCATTTTTCTTTTCAAAAAAAATAAACCTTAAAAATGGTAAGAAAAAAAAATTTTTAATGGTTCATGCTGGTCTTCCGCAAAATATAAACTATAAAGAATGTATGAAGTTGAATAAAATGGCCCAAGAATTCATTCAAAAAAATCCAAAAAAAAATTTAAAAAAAATTTTTTTCCATCATAGAAGAACTAATTTTAAAATTATTTCTATGAAAGACAAACTTTGCTTTTTTATAAATACTTTAACCAGAATAAGAATATGTGATGGCAGCGGAAAAATACTTTTTTCTTTCAAGAAAGGTTTAAAAGATCTTCCTTATAATTACTTTCCATGGTTTAAATTTAAAATTAAAGCATTGAAAGAAGATGATTATCTAATTTTTGGCCATTGGGCAGCGCTAAATGGAAAAACTAGAAGAAAAAATATTATTGGTTTAGATACTGGATGTGTCTGGGGAAATAAACTTACATTCTTGAGACTGGAAGATCAAAAAAAATATATTATTAAGAGTAATTAAATGAAAGTTTTCTTAGTAGGAGGTTTCGTAAGAGATGAAATTTTAGGAATTGAGACTCATGAAAAAGATTGGGTTGTCATTGGAGCAACAGAACAAGAAATGTTGAATAAAGGTTATATTTCGGTTGGAAAGAGTTTCCCTGTTTTTTTACATCCAAATAGCAAGGAAGAATATGCATTAGCAAGAAAAGAGTTTAAAACAGCTCCTGGACATAGGGGCTTTAAGTTTGATGTCAATTCTGAAATAACTATTGAAGAAGATTTGCATAGAAGAGATTTGACTATAAATGCGATTGCAAAGTCAGATACTGGAGAATTAATAGATCCTTATGGAGGATTAAAAGATCTTGAAGATAGAGTATTAAGACACATTTCTCCAGCTTTTAAAGAGGACCCTCTCAGAGTTTACAGGGTGGCTAGATTTTTTACTTACCTTAATAAACTTGATTTTGAAATTCATACAGAAACAATTGAATTTATGAAAGAGATTTGTAAGTCTGGAGAACTTAATAATTTATCTTTTGAACGGATTTGGATGGAAACTGAAAAATGTCTAAGGATGGAAAATTCTCATCTTTTTTTTGAGGTTCTTCAAGAAGTTGGAGCTTTATATCCTTTCTCAAAGAATTTAGATAAGTTAGAAGAAAATATAAATACTTTAAAAAATTTTAAAAACGATAAGATTTCTGATGAAGAAAAATGGACAATTTTAAGTTTTAACCTCCAATTAAATGAAGAAGTAAAAATTCCTAATTCTTATAAAAAATTATCAAGGAATTTTATTGAATTTTCTGAAACTTTAAAAAGCAAAATTTCTCCAAAATTGATTCTAGAGGCATTAATGAAAACTAATAGTTTTAGAAGTAAAGAAAATGCTAAAAAGATTTTTAATTTATACAATAAGATATTTGAAGTTGATCCTAGGCTAAAAAATTTAAATCTAGAAAAACTCTTAGATAAATTAATTAAAATTAAACCAAAAAAAATATCTAATAAAAATTCTAAGGAAATTAAATTAGAAATTTATGAAAAAAGAATTGCGCTGATTAAAGAGTTAATTGATGAATAAAGTAGCACTTATAACTGGTGGAGCAAAAAGGATTGGTAAATCTATCTGCGAAAAATTTCATAAAAATGATTTTTCTATTATTTGTCATTACAACTCTTCTGTTAAAGAGGCGAACGAATTAAAAGATAAATTAAACTCGATAAGAAAAAATTCTATAGAACTTATTAAGTTTGATTTGAATGATGTAGATAATTATCAATCATTCTGTAACGAAGTTCTGAACAAATATGGAAAAGTAGATGTATTAATAAATAATGCTTCCTCCTTTTTTGCCACCCCCCTATCTAAAAACAATATGAGTGACTGGGATGATCTAATAAATTCAAATGTCAAAGGTCCTTTGGCTCTAACAAAACATTTAGTTGAAAATTTAAAAGAGAATTCAGGCGCTGTGATTAATCTTTCAGATGCAATGGTAACAAAAGGTATGAAAAATTACTCGATCTACGCTATCGCTAAGGGAGGTTTAGAGACCCTTACTAAATCTCTTGCTAAAGAATTGGCTCCCGATGTTAGAGTGAATGCCGTTGCACCAGGAGCAATACTATTGCCTTCCGATGGGTCATCGGATGAAGAAAAATTAATTTCTTCTATTCCTTTAGGCAGAATAGGTAATGAAGAAGATATTTCTTCGGCTGTTTTTCATCTTTACAAAAACAAGTATATTACAGGTCAGATTTTAAGAGTTGATGGAGGAAGATCTCTTAATTAAGATGATT
>MDTE01183887.1_pt1 | contig 28858 bp, 27 predicted proteins | sample 811231 | NCBI WGS metagenome assembly MDTE01 (sample SAMN05326651, study PRJNA326480) | marine metagenome | isolation source: seawater | place: Indian Ocean: Red Sea | collected 2010 | reverse complement strand
GATGAAAAAACCGTTGCGGCTATGGATGTTTTGGTACCCGGGATGGGAGAGATTATTGGGGGCAGCCAACGTGAAGAAAGATTGGATTTCCTGGACAGGCGAATCGATCCCAAGACGAAGGAAGATTTATGGTGGTATCGCGATTTAAGGAGGTACGGTTCAGTCCCGCATGCTGGCTTTGGTCTCGGATTTGAGCGCCTCCTTACATACATAACAGGAATGGAAAACGTGCGTGACGTCATCCCTTTTCCCAGAACCCCGGGCAATGTAAGATTCTGAGGTTAAACCAGTTAGGAAATTAAATGCCACAGCAAGATGAACTTATTCTAGAGCAAATTCAAATTGGGCCTATGAAAAATTTTACTTACTTGTTGGGCTGTAAACGTACACGAGAAGTTGCAATTGTAGATCCTGCCTGGGATATAGCCAGACTGATAGATATTATTAGTGAAAAAGACTACGTGCTTAAAGCAGCGCTTATTACACACTATCATCCCGATCACTGTGGAGGATCTTTTGGGAAGAATAATGTCCCGGGAGTAGCAGAGTTATTAGAGCAATACTCAATAAAGGTGTACTCCAACATATTGGAAGCGGATGGACTGAAAAAAGTTACTGGGATTTCCAATACTGATATGATCAGAGTGGCATCAGGAGATACTTTAAAAATCGGTGATGTTGAAGTCCAATTTCTGCATACTCCAGGCCATACGCCGGGCTCTCAATGCTTCAAGATCAAAAAAACGCTAGTATCTGGAGATACTCTTTTTATTAACGGATGTGGTCGAGTTGATCTTCCGGGGTCCAACATTGATGATATGTACCATAGCCTTCAAAAACTGGCCTCCCTACCTCAAGATACACTGTTACTGCCAGGACACAACTATGGTCATATACCTCACGCGACAATGGAAGAAACTATTCAACACAATCCATATATGCGTATCTCCAGTCTTGAGAACTGGCGTCTAATGCTAAAGCATTAGTTAAGCCATTGTTTACATGGTTTAAAAGACAACCTATGTATTGGGCAAGGCCCCAACCTCTTTAGGGCCTCAAGGTGAATGGCGGTTGGGTAGCCCTTGTGTTGAGCAAAACCATATCCAGGGTATAAGGAATCGAGTTCACACATCTCAGCGTCACGCGCTACTTTCGCAATTATTGAAGCGGCCTTGATGGCATCGAATTTAGCATCTCCCTTTACCATGTAATCGGACGGACAGCTGAATAAAGGTGTACAACTACCATCCACTAAGACAAAATCTAGAGGGACGTTTAAACCACTCACAGCGCGCTGCATTGCAAGTAAACTGGCCTGAAGAATATTAATCTTGTCAACTTCTTTAGCATCAACGCGTCCAATAGAGAAATCAATAGCCTCAGAAGAAATAAAAGCGTTGAGCGACTCTCTCTTCTTAACACTCAATGCTTTCGAATCTCTCAAACCATCAATTTCTATAAAGGGATCTAACACCACTGCCGCCGCATAAACTGGTCCTGCAAGAGGCCCTCGGCCAACCTCATCAACGCCGGCACAATACTCACAACGATACATGCTTGCGCTCACAAAGCTTAAGGATCTCATCTGCTGCTAGATGGCCAGAATTAAGCCTTAACTTTTTATGGACACAATCAAATTCTGACATTAGTTTTTCCTGAGGCTCCTGGAGAAGTTCAAATATCGCTTTAGCCAGATTCTCTGGTTTCGCTGTATGCTGAATAAACTCCGGGACTAAATCTTTATCTGCTAGAATATTTGGCAAGGCAAACCTTTGAGTCTTTATAAAACGTGATACCAATTTGTAAGATAATTCATTCAACCGGTAAGCCACTACCATAGGTCTTCGTAACAACATTGCTTCCAGAGTTGCGGTACCGGATTTCACCATGACAGTGTCTGATGCCTTCATGGCTGTCATTGAGTTGTCCGTAACCACAACAGAAAGGTTGGGAGCTATTGATTCCCATAAGCGTTTTATTTGCTCAGATCTGTTTGGATTTATCGCCGGGACCACAAATTTACAACTGAGGATCCCCGACAGGATTTTTGCTGCTTGAAAAAAAACGGGTCCGATTAGAGACACTTCACTAGCTCTGCTACCAGGTAATACAGCTACTACAGTATCAGTAGGGGAGAATCCCAGCAGCTCCCTCGCGCTTCTTTTTTCTTTGTTTCCAGTATCAGGATTAATTTCGAGAGCCTTTGGGTGACCGACGTAGCGAACAGGGATATCGTTTTTTTTGTATATCTCACTTTCAAACGGGTACAGTGTTAGCATGAGATCGATATTCTGTTTAATTCTACGAATTCTGCCTAACCGCCAAGCCCAAACACTCGGGGAAACATAGTGGGCTGTGGGTGTCCCGTTTCCTTTCATCAGACCTTCTAAAAAACCATTAAAAAAGTTGTAGTCAATACCTATAAAGCAGTCGGGGTCGAATTTTTTTAACGCAGATCTTGTAGCAAACAATATACTGATCAGTTCAGGGATTTTTTTGAAAGGAAGTCCATTCACTGACAAACGTTCTATATCGTAAAGAGACCTAAAGCCCTCTGCAGCCATTCCTGTTCCTCCGATCCCGGAGAACAGAGTCGCGGGACGCTGCTTTTTCAATGCCCTGATCAAAGACGCTCCAAGGTTATCTCCCGAGGGCTCGCCCGCTACAATTGCAATTTTTAGTGGCCTGTTCTTCTGTGCCGTCACGGAAGAACACTGACCCTAAGGTTACTTAACCTTTTGTTCTGCACAAGTAAGTTGGGAGGAGCAGACGAGCTGGTTACTTACGAAAGCCTTACCTGCAACCTTCATCCAATGATTACGAAGATTTATAATTTCGACTTCAAGTTTAAGCTGATCTCCCGGCACTACCGAACGTTTAAATTTCGTTTTATCTGTACCAGCTAGATAATAAATATATCCATCCTCCGGGCTTCGCTCGAGACTTTTAAATGCGAGAATACCCGAGGCTTGTGCGAGAGCTTCCACAATAAGCACGCCAGGGAAGACGGGCGTGACTGGAAAATGACCCTGGAAAATTGCTTCGTTTATCGTGATATTCTTAATGGCTAAAATTCTTTTTTCTGGCTCAAGCTCAAGAACTCTATCCACAAGTAAAAAGGGATAACGGTGCGGTAAATATTTCTGTATCTCAGTGACATCCATTACCCACCTCTTTCGGACTCAAGTTTACGAACTCGCTTTAACAACTTAGATAATTGTTTGAAACCGACTATATTGCGCTTCCAATCATGGCTACGCATTAGCCCCGTCCCAGATGAGTATTGCCCCTCAACTTTTAGTGACTGAGTTATTAGACTCATGGCAGTCACCTCCACCCGATCCGCAATCTCAATATTATCGATTATTCCTACGGCACCTCCGATCCAGCAATTTCGACCAATCTTTGTACTTCCCGCAATCGCCGTGCAACCTGAAATAATGGTATTCTCCCCAATTCGCGTCGCATGCCCTATCTGAACCTGATTATCGATCTTCACGCCGGACCCGATTATAGTATCACTTAGAGCTCCTCTATCAATCGTTGTCCCAGCTCCTATTTCCACATGATCTCCAATCACGACACCACGGATTTGAGGGATTTTTACAAAAGTTCCCTTATTTGGCTCGAAACCAAAACCGTCCGCCCCTATAACCGCCCCACTATGGATGATTACCCTGTTACCCAAGCAAACCATATGATACAGCGACACATTCGGAAAAATTCTGCAATCATCCCCTATCTTTGAACCTTGACCCACAAATGAGCCAGCGCCTATTGTGCTTCTATCTCCGATTACCGCATCCGCTGAAATAATACAATGAGGACCAATACTTACTCCTGTCCCAATAGTCGCTTGGTCGCTAACGATTGCAGTTGGGTGCTGGGTAGACGATTGAATAGGAAGCGGGTCAAATAAGGTGGCGATATTAGCCCATGTCAATCTCGGGCGCTCTGATATCAGGTAAGGTATCTGACAACCCTCACAATCAATCTCTCGCATTACAACAGCACTAGCTTTGGTATCAGACAGATGCTTTCTATGAGACGAACTAAATAGAAAAACTAGATCCCCGTCAATTGCTTGATCGATACTAGCTAGATTCGATATTTCAACAGATGGGTCTCCGTTGAGAGAGAGATCAAATCTGTCTGCGATTTCACCAAGGCTTAATTTCAAAGATTTAAGTTCTCGTTAATTCGCTGGGGTGTCCATTTCATTTAATTTCTCTGTAACTTTTCGGGTGATGTCATACAAGCCTCCCACGTAAAGAGCTGCATTTCTGGGCAAGATTACGTCGTAATCATCACTCATAACAAGGTCCTCTATCGCCTTCTGCAAGCGCACCTCTGTTCCTGCAAACAGTTCAGTCTGTCGGGTTTGTATTTTGTTCTGCAGCTTCTGACGAAGGTAGGAGAAATCATTCTCTTTCTCCTCAATTTGCTTTTGAAGCTTAATTTTTTCCGAGTCAGACATAACTTCCGAATCTTTCTGCAAACGCTCAATCAATGCAGCAGCATCAGATGAAACCTGACGGATCTCAGCTTCTTCATCTTTAAACTCCTCTCCGATTTGCGCCTGAAGTTTCTTTGCTTGCTCCGAGGACAAGATAGCTCGCTGTACATCTACAAAGGCGATTTTCATCTCAGCAAGAATGGATGAAGAAATTAAAGTCATCACCAAGCTAATTGCGACGGCGGAAATATGGTGTCTCATTGAAGAGCCTCCTTTGAGTTTAAAGTGCCAAAATTAAAGGTTGGGATACTTACATATCCACCTATTTATTGCAAAGCGTGTCTTCCAGTAATAACGCCCAAAAGGACACGGATTTAGCAGAGGGACCACTCCTATTTAGAAAACGTTTACTTCTAGAAGGTCCGACCAATTTCAAATTGAAAAACCTCAGATTCATCTCCACTTTTCTCATTGAAGGGAAAAGCTAGCGCAAAGCTTAAAGGAGCAAATCCCGTAATCCACGTCACTGCTAAGCCTGCGCTATATCGAAGTTCACCATCCTCAATGTCGTTACAAATAACAGATATGACTGCACAATTAGTATTAAAGACATTTCCAGCATCGAAAAAAAGAACGGACTTTATCTGCTGCCGATCTTTAACAAAAGGCAAAGGAAACAGTATCTCTGCGCTCGTCTCCACAAGCACATTACCACCTATAGGATCGAACCGCGAATAGTTATCAAGAGGGGACGGTGTCCCTCGCGGACCGAGAGTATTATCCTTGTATCCACGAACAGAGCCCATTCCTCCGGTGTAAAAATTTTTATAAAACGGAAAAACATTTGTATCACCATAGGCTTCCCCATACCCGAGATCAGCTCGAAGTCTTAGAGTAAACAATCGACTCAACGGGAAGAAAATTTGTCCGGCGTAATTGATTCGGAAAAACTCGAGATCGCTTCCTGGAAGAGTCATTTCTAAAGATATAGATTGCGATCGTCCTGCATTCGGCAACAAGCCGCGATTTAACGCCGACATGACATAGCTACCTGTCAGTGTATATAAATCAAACTCGTTGCCTTCTGCAGCGAGAAATCGAGAAATCTCTTGTGCAGGGAATACTCCCTCTTTAAGGATTGTGCTCTCGAATCCCATATTAAAGCCTAATCGTGAAACTTCACTCAAAGGGTATCCAAAGTTTATAGAGCCACCGAACGAATCCGTAGAAAACCTGGCGATATTTCGCTCCTCGAAGTCGCTTTCCCTGAAAAATACTGAATAGCCTCTACTTACTCCATCCAAAGTGAAATATGGATCCATGAAAGAGAAGTTGAAGGCTTTCTGAAAATCGCTTCTATTGATTCCTAAGCCAACACTATTCCCAGTTCCGAAAACGTTATTTTCCTGATAGTTGGCGCCTAAAATAAGGCCAAAATCGCCAGCATAACCAAGACTTGCGGAAATGGCCCCTGATGGCTGCTCCTCTACCGTATAATTCACGTCGATCTGATCGTCAGTTCCTGGAACTGAGGGCGTTTCCACACTGACTTCTTTAAAATAACCCAGGCGCTCTAGACGAACCTTGGAGTGCTCGATGGCTGCCGTTGACGCCCATCCTCCTTCCATTTGACGCATTTCACGACGCAGAACTTCATCATGGGTGGCGGTATTTCCTCTGAAGGTGATCCTTCGAACATATGCCCTTTTACCTGCGTCGATGAAAAACTTTACACTAACGGTGTCTCCCCCATCGTCGATAACTGGTTCTCCCGTCGCACTAGCAAACGTGTACCCTGCATTACCCAAGACCCTTTCTATCCTCTCTTCAGTAGAGGTCATCAGTTGCCTAGAAAAGACCTGCCCTGGACTGGACAGGATTAACGACCGAATGGTTTCCTCCGGAATCTCATATAATTCACCTGCAATATCAACCGCTGAGATGGTAAACTTTTCGCCCTCAACTACATTTACGGTGATATAAACATCTTCCATATTTGGATCAATTGAGACTTGCGTAGACTCGATAGCAAAATTTAGATAGCCGCGATCAAGGTACCAAGACTCAAGAGTTTCAAGATCTGATTCTAGCTTCTCCTTCGAATATTGATCGTCTTTCTTCCAGAATAAAAGCCAAGACCAAGGTGAAAGCTTAAGTTCCATCAGGTCTAGTAAGGTGTCATTATCCCAAAGGGAATTCCCAACAATATTAATATGTTTGATGCTGGCAACATTACCTTCATCTATATTGACCTTCACAAGCACGCGATTTCGTGGAAGAGCTAACACTTCCGTTTCTATGCTCGCGTCGTAACGACCCTGAGAGACGTATTGTCGCTCGAGACCAGCCGCAATATATTCCAGAGTAACCTTCTTAAAAATCTGACCAACAGCCAGTCCGGAATCGGAAAGACCATCGAGTAAGTCTTCGGTTTTAATTGCCTTATTACCTTCTATCTCTATCTGGTCTATGGACGGTCGCTCATTAACAATGATCACTAAAACGTCACCATCCCTCCCCACTTGAACATCATCGAAAGAACCAGTTTCAAACAACGACTGGACTATAAATCGCACATCTAGCTCATCTATATCATCGCCCGTATTAAAGGGGATAGAACCAAACACTGTTCCAGCCGATATCCGTTGGAGGCCCTGGACTCTCACATCATTAAAAACAAATGCAGTGGCATTGGAAAAAGAAAATACCAGCATAAAAATCCAAAGTTTTAGTCCATTCACTATTTTCTATAGCCTTGTCAAATCGTTGTAAAATGCAAGAAACATAATACACATTATGAGGAACATACCCACTTGCAATCCCCATAGTTGTATCCGTTCTGGCACTGGCTTTCCTGTAATCAACTCAAAAAGGTAGTAAAGCAAATGTCCTCCATCCAATACCGGAATAGGCAAAAGATTTAAAACACCCAGACTGATACTAAGTAGAGCCAAGAACCCTATGAAACTCTCTAGACCTGATTGTGCAGTAGCGTTTGCCAATTGAGCTATTGTAATTGGCCCACTGATGTTCTTAGGCGAGATTGCACCCACGATCATTTTCTTTATTGACACCAAAGTAAATTTTGTAATGTCCCACGTCCGTTCAACGGCAGCCCACAAGGCCAAATGTACCGGGTAAGTGACCCTCGTTTGCATCTCCGTCGGGAAAGGTATCGATATCCTAGATACGCCGATAAATCCCATTGTTTCGCCTTCTATCTCTTTCTCTTCAGGTACTACAAGAAGCTCTACGAATTGATCGTCGCGCAAAACTGAAAGGATCATCGTCTGCTCTGGACTACGTTGAATCATTTGCACCCACTCAGTCCAGGAATCGATTTTTTTGTTATTCGCGTACGCTATTCTATCGCCAGTTTTCAAACCTGCCTTTGCTGCTCTCCCATCTGGTACCACATCACCAATAACTGCAGGAACAATCGGATATGACAATTGAAGCCCAAGTGCTCTGGTAGGCTGCGGTTCTTCAATCCCCTTTAACCATTGATTAATGGGAATAACATGGTCTTTTGCAAAGTCAGACCCCTCTTTGACTGAAATGACGATAGACCCAGACTCACTAAGTCTCTCAAATAATCTAAGATTAACGTCCGCCCAAGTCCTAACAGGATGACCATCAACCGCCACAATCTCGTCTCCGGATTGTATTCCAGCGTAACCCGCCCTCGACTCCGGGTCGACCTCGCCAAGCTTAGGAATTATCCCCGTGACACCAACTAGAAACAGCATCCAATACGCAATAATGGCAAGTAGGAAATTTGCTAATGGGCCCGCAGAAACAATGGCAATACGTTGTAAAACCGATTTGTTATTGAATGCTAATTGTTTTTGATGTTCGGGCACTAAACCCTCTCGCTCGTCGAGCATCTTGACAAAGCCGCCGAGGGGGATGGCGGCTACAACGAATTCGGTAGCTTTCAACGAGTCTTTGTCGCGGACCTGAGAAGAACACCCTTTATCCCCGTGGACGGAACGTGGTAACACGCCACGCTTCACGAATAACGGTTTGCCGAATCCCACACTAAAACGCAGAACATGCACATTACATCGCCTTGCGACCCAATAGTGTCCGTACTCATGTATGGTGACCAAAATCGATAGCGTGACAATCAACGCTATTATACTTTGCAGCACTTCGATCATAATACGTGTCTAATCCCTTCTGTAGCCAATCTCCTAGCCTTCCCATCTAACTCCAACACTATCTCTATTGTATGAACTTCCTCAGCTTTTGTCTTTTCCAAAACGTCTCTAATAATCGTTGGGATATCAATGAACCTGATTTGTTCATTAAGAAAAGCATCCACCGCAACTTCATTGGCTGCATTTAGAGCTATGGAATGGCTTTGAGGTTCTTCAGCTATTTCGGTCGCAATCGACAGACATGGGAACTTACCATAATCAGGCTCCTCAAAATGAAGACCCTTTTTTGTCAAATCAAGTTTGGATGCTCCTGAAGTTGCACGATCGGGCCACGCTAGCCCATGAGCGATAGGTATTCTCATATCTGGATTACCCATTTGCGCAAGAATTGAGCCATCCTTATACTCAACCATGGAATGGACAATACTTTCGGGATGGATCACGACATCAATCGACCTGGCCGGAATGCCAAATAGGTGCTTGGCCTCTAAAAGTTCAAGTCCCTTGTTAAGCATCGAGGCAGAGTCAACAGAAATTTTTCTTCCCATTTTCCAGTTCGGATGTGCACAGGCGTCTTTAGGCGTTACTGAACCCATTTTGTGCTTGTCTAAACGTAAAAAAGGGCCACCCGAGGCCGTAAGAATCAGACGTTCAACTCCAGAACAATACCTTTTAGCGCCATTAGCAAGACATTGGTAAATAGCATTATGTTCGCTGTCTATCGGCAAGAGCGTAGTTTTATAATTGTTAACTTCCGAAATAAACAAACTGCCAGACATAACGAGAGCTTCCTTATTTGCCAGCAAAACTCGCCCACCTGCCCTTACTGCTTCTAATGTTGGTTTAAGCCCGGCCGCTCCAACGATAGCGGCCATTACGATATCTACCCCCGAGTGACTGGCAACGTCGCATAAGCTCTCCTCACCTCCAAGTACAATAGTACTCAAATCTGATATGCGAGCCGCGAGTTCAAGTGCAATGCTCTTTTCACGAAGTACAGCATATCGGGGCCTAAATACCCTGCATTGCTGCTCTAAAAGAGCCAAATTAGTATTTGCGGTGAGGGCAAAAACCTCGTAAAGCTCTGCATTAGCTTCGATTACGGCTAATGTATTGATCCCTATCGTGCCCGTGGACCCGAGTACCGATATTTGTTTCACAACGTCCAACCATAACTTAGAACTAATAGGGCATATAGAGGACTCGCGGATAACAAGCTATCAATACGATCGAGAAAACCTCCATGTCCGGGCAAAAGAGAACTCGTATCTTTAACACCAGCGTTTCTTTTGAACATGCTTACGGCGAGATCTCCAAGAACGGATACCATTGCCACAAAAACACAACCAACAAGGAAGGAGACTCCCTGGAAGCTAAAAATATCTGGCTTACCCACCAACGAAAGCAAAACAACGGCTATCAAAAAAGCAGTTGCAAGTCCACCGTAAAAGCCTACCCAAGACTTTCCAGGACTAACTTTCGGCGCTAGCTTTCGATTCCCAAATGCCTTCCCGAAAAAATAAGCCCCAATATCCGCACCCCATATCACGCATAGAAGCAAGAGCATTAAATAATTACTTTCTGGCAATGCCCTTAGCAAAAGAATGGCTTTCCAAGCAGGTACTAAAATGACTATACCGATAAGACAGCGAATTGATTTTGATGCCCAGAAACTTGTGAGTTTGGGATAAAAAAAGACTAAGACAACTGCTGTCATCCACCAACTTAAACCCACCAGTAAGATCGCCATGGATGAGAGAAAATAGGTGGCTGGAAGAAGACAGGTAATTAGAACTGCATAGGCTACTCTGCTGCGACAGCCAAGTCCTGCTAACCGACCCCACTCCCAGGCCCCTACAGACATTATTGCACCGACGAAGACCGCAAATTGAGTTTGGGGTAGAAAGCAGACCCCTAAAATCGCGATCGGAGCAATAACAAGGGCTGTAAGAACTCGCTTTAGAAGCATTTGAGCTAGATCTCCATCAGATCGGACTCTTTCTTTTCCAATCTTTTACCCACCTCTTCGATTTTCTCATCGGTAAGTTTCTGCATCAAATCTTCACCTCTACGAGCGTCATCTTCAGTGACTTCTTTTTCCTTAAGGAACTCCTTTACATCGTTATTACCATCACGCCTTATATTTCGAATCGCTACCTTCGCATTCTCTGCTTCTGCTCTGGCCACGCGAGTCAACTCCCGGCGATTCTCTTCTGTTAGGGGTGGCATTGGCAACCGAATATTCTCGCTCGAGACCGCGGGATTTAAACCAAGATCAGATTTTAATATCGCTTTTTCGATATCTGGAATGATACCTCTTTCCCAAGGGGTAATGAGCAGTGTTCGACCGTCTTCGACAACGATATTAGCCATCTGTGAAATAGCTGTATCGGTGCCATAGTACGAAACTAGAACGCCGTCTAAAAGACCAGGATGAGCTCGGCCCGTACGTATTCTCGCAAATGCGCTCTCTAAGGATTCCAGAGTCTTAATCATACGTACTTCTGCATCTTTTAATATCTCGTCAATCACCATAGATTCCTTTTAACCACCAATTGCTTAACTAATTAGAGTCCCTTCATTTATTCCAATAACGGCATTTGCGAGAGCTCCGGCCTTCTCCATGGAAAAAACCCGAATCGGCATCTTATGATCCCTAGCTAAACAAATTGACGTAAGATCCATCACTGCCAATTGTTTGTCTAGGACGTCATTGTAGCTCAAGGCATCAAACCTAATTGCTGCCTTTTCCTTTAAAGGATCGCTGTCGTACACACCATCAACCTTAGTCGCCTTTAAAACAATATCAGCATCTATCTCAATGCCGCGTAAACAGGCGGCAGAATCGGTTGTAAAAAAAGGATTACCAGTGCCTGCAGAGAATATGACTACATCACCTTCTGTCAAGTATCGAATTGCTAACCGCCGATCGTAGTGTTCAACAACGCCACTCATAGGTATCGAGGACATAACGATAGTTTTGATATTAGCTCGTTCCAATGCGTCCCTCATCGCAAGAGCGTTCATTACCGTAGCCAGCATGCCCATGTGGTCACCAGTAACCCTATCTAGACCCGCCGCGTTAAGTTCCGCACCCCGAAACAAGTTACCACCACCGATTACTAGACCTACCTGAATACCAATCCCGAGCAGCTGCCCGATCTCTAACGCAGACCGATCTAATACTGACGGATCAATACCCACGCCATTCCTACCCAAGGCCTCCCCACTCAGCTTGAGTAAAATTCTGTGGTATCTTGGCTTCCTCTTAGCCATTCTACGTGAGCTGTTTAGCTACCTCTGCGGCAAAGTCATCCTCGACTTTATCTATACCCTCACCTACCTCGTATCGTCGAAACTTAACTACTCTAGAGTCTTCCTGTTTTAGCAGAGAGCCTACTGTCAAATCAGAATCCTTAACGAAGGTCTGTTCGGTGAGACTAATCTCTTCGAGATATTTCCTTATCCGACCTTCAACGATTTTTGCAGCAATCTCAGGGGGCTTACCGCTCTCACTCGCTTGAACTGTATAAATCTCTCGCTCCTTGGAAATCACGTCGGCTGGCGCTTCATCAGGGCTAACTACCATGGGCGATGCAGCGGCAATATGCATGGCAATATCTTTTCCTAAACCCTCGCTGCCCCCTTGCAGAGCAACTAAAACACCTATTTTATTATTGGTATGAACATAGCTGGAAACATGGGGACTACTAAAAACCTCAACTCTTCTGATGGAGATATTCTCTCCAATCTTCTGTACCAAGGATTCGCGAAGAGATTCCAAACCCAATGAAAGGAGCTCATCGATTGAGGTTACTCGTTCAGCATAAGCTTTATCCGCGACCAGTTGAACAAAATCGATAAAGTTCTCGTCTCTCGCAGCAAAGTCAGTTTCACAGTTAACTTCGACCATTATGCCGAACTCTCGGTCTGGAGAAACTTTTACGGAAATCATCCCATCACTAGCTATGCGTCCAGCTTTTTTAGCCGCTTTCATCCCACTTGATTTACGTAAATTGTCTATAGCGCTTTCCATATCCCCACCAGCTTCAACCAGCGCGTTCTTGCAATCCATCATACCAAGTCCGGTACGCTCGCGAAGCTCCTTCACCATAGATGCTGAGATCGCCATAACTTAACTCCTTATCCCTTGTTTTAAGACTGCAATACTCAACTAGTCTTGCGTTCCCACCTGATTTGATTCTTGATCAATAGAGATCTCGTTAACATTATCTTCTTGCAACTCTCCATTAGCTTCGCTCTCAGAGCTTAAGAGGTTAGATTTTTCCTCAGATTCCTCTGTTACCTCAACAAACTCGTCCTTACCGATATCAGCGTTAGACTCTGCCTGACCTTCTATGACGGAGTCAGCGATAGCTTCAACGAACAATCGAATTGAACGAATGGCGTCATCATTACCTGGAATTACATAATCGACGCCGTCGGGATTACTATTCGTATCAACGATCCCAATTACAGGAATTTGTAATTTTTTTGCTTCGGTGATTGCAATACGCTCATGATCAACATCTACCACGAACAGCGCATCTGGTAGACCACCCATATCCTTAATTCCACCTAGAGAGTCCTCCAGTTTTTCCAACGTTCTCTGTCGCGAGAGAGCTTCTTTTTTTGTAAGTTTCTCAAAGGTTCCATCTGTACTCTGAGTCTCTAAGTCGCGTAACCGCCTAATCGACTGTCGAATGGTCTTGTAATTGGTCAGCATGCCTCCCAGCCATCGCTTGTCCACATAGGGCATTTTCACTCTAGCAGCGTGCTCTTTTACTACCTTCCCCGCACTTCTCTTAGTGCCAACAAACAAAATTTTGTTACGCTTTGCGGCAATACCACGGATATAAACGCATGCTTCTTGCAGACGTGGAAGGGTTTTTTCAAGATTTATAATGTGGATATTGTTTCTGGCCCCAAAAACGTACTCATTCATTTTTGGGTTCCAATACCTTGTCTGATGACCAAAGTGAGCTCCGGCTTCAAGCAGCTCACGCATAGATACGCTAGACATACTTCCTCCATTTTTCGGGTTAAGCCTCCACACACCCCATCATCCAACCAGCACCCTGGCACCCGAATAATGTGTCGGTATGTGTGAGAAATAGTAATTAAATTATTTTTTTCTTGCTAGGCGTCCAAGGACACGAAGCTGCGCTGGGTTATACCATATTGTGCTTCTTTAACCAAATTGTTGCACCATTTCTGGTATAGTACGTAGCTTTGGAATCAGCAGACATTACCAAACCAACATGGCAATTGAACTGAAATCAGCAGCAGATATAGAAAAGATGAGAATTTCTGGAGCGCTGGCGGCCGACTTACTTGAGATGATCGAACCCCATGTAGTGCCTGGTGTCACAACAGGAGAACTGGATAGGATCTGTCACGAGTATACTGTGAATAAACAGGGTGCAATTCCCGCGCCCCTTAACTATCGAGGATTTCCTAAATCAATTTGCACTTCAGTGAATCACGTGGTGTGTCATGGAATTCCGTCAGATGACAAAGTACTCAAAGATGGCGATATAATCAACATTGACGTGACCCCTATCAAAAACGGTTTCCATGGGGATTCAAGCAAAACTTTTTTTGTTGGCCGGCCTTCCGTGCTAGCAGAAAGGTTAGTGAGGATCTGTCAAGAGTGCATGTACGAGGGTATTAGAAAAGTTAAACCCGGCGCATACACAGGGGACATAGGACACGCTATTCAGATACATGCAGAAAAACATCACTATTCCGTCGTACGAGAATACTGCGGACATGGTATTGGCCGAATCTTTCATGACGAGCCACAAATATTACATTTTGGAAAAGCCAGCACTGGTGTTGCCCTTGAACCAGGAATGATCTTCACCATTGAACCAATGATTAATGTTGGGAAGAGAGACGTAAAAGTGCTTCCTGACGATTGGACTGTAGTCACCAAAGATCACAAATTAACCGCTCAATGGGAGCACACCATTTTGGTGACAGACACTGGCTATGACATTCTTACTTACCGTAGTGATGATACTATTGAAAAGAGTACTTAGTGAACTACTTTGCGGACAAAATTGATCTGTTACATGATTTATCTGACAAAAAAAATCCGCTCCTTTTGTATAAGACAGCAATCTCTGAATACAACGAATTAGCAGAATGCGAATTTCGACGTGGGACAACGGCTAATCAACTTATCTCCGACAGAGCATCCTTTATTGACTCAATTATGCAATCGGCATGGGGGCGTTTTAACTGGAATCAGAACTTAACCAGTTGGAGAAAGACACGAATTTCTCTTCTCGCTGTTGGTGGATATGGACGAGCAGAGCTACACCCCCACTCCGATATTGACCTCCTCATTTTGTTGGAGAGATCAAACTACGATTTACATCGAGAAAACATCCAGAGTTTCGTTACGTTATTGTGGGACATTGGACTTGAGGTCGGCCATAGTGTGCGGTCTTTGAAGGAATGTCGAAGTCAAGCGAGTGCAGACGTAACTGTCCTGACCGCACTAATGGAAGCTCGCGCGATCGCTGGGGACGTAGAGCTTGCCTGCAGAATCTTGAGGCAAATTGCTCCCCACAAGATTTGGAGCCCAAAACAATTCTATAAAGCTAAATCAGAGGAACAAAAAGTCAGACATAAGAAATTCAACCATACTGAGTACAGCTTAGAACCTAATATAAAAAACTCTCCCGGAGGTCTCAGGGACATACAAACCCTGCTTTGGATTGCCAAGCGTATCTTCGGAACTCATACAGTTGAGGAATTAGTAGAGAAACAGGTTCTAACTGAAGGTGAAGGCGCGACCTTAATTCAAGGTAGAGACTTACTTTGGAAAATTCGCTTTGGTCTGCACCTAGTCGCCCAGAAAGAGGATGACAGATTATCTTTTGAACACCAACAAACCCTCTCAATAATATTTGGATATGAAGATTCAGAACAGCTAGCTGTAGAGCAATTTATGCAGGACTATTACCGTACAGCGTTAGAGATGAACTACATTAACGGTCTGTTGCTGCGGAATTTTGAAGAACTAACGGTAAAGAAGACTCTCAAAATAACTCCAATCAATACTCGTTTCCAGCTGAGAAATGACTTTCTCGAGGTAACTCGAAATACAGTGTTTCTTGATACACCCTCTGCGTTGATAGAGCTGTTTGTGATATTAGGGAATAGAGAAGATATTCATGGAGTGCATTCAGCAACAATCCGCTTAATTCGGAAACATGCCTCACTAATTGATGAAGATTTTCGAAATGATAATGAGGTTACTCGTCTATTTCTCGAGCTGCTTCGCTCAAAGCATCACTTATTTACTCAGCTTCGCAGAATGGAACGTTATGGAATTCTGGGAGCCTACATACCGGAATTTGGACGAATTATCGGCCAAATGCAGTTTGATTTATTTCATATTTACACCGTGGACGCTCATACTCTTCAGGTTGTTAGAAACATGAGACGCTTCCGTTATAAAAACCAAGAACAGCGATTTCCTATTGCTGCCCACATTCATCATCAGTTACCGAAAATAGAACTGCTCTATATTGCTGGTCTTTATCATGACATCGCAAAAGGTTTACGTGGCGACCACTCGAAGTTAGGAGTAAAGATAGTAAGAAAATTTTGCGAAAGACACAGGCTCGAAACTTGGGATACAAATCTTGTTTGTTGGTTGGTAGAAAACCATTTAATGATGTCTACAATTGCCCAACGAAAAGACATTCACAACCCTTCGGTAATACGAGAGTTTGCTCTCCAGGTTCAGGACCAAATTCGATTAGATTACCTCTATTCTTTAACAGTAGCAGATATAACTGCCACCAATCCCAATCTGTGGAATAGCTGGCGAGCATCACTGATGCGTCAGCTGTACTTAGAAACCCGGAAGCTTTTGCGCACAGGTCTTGAAACCTATGTCGACAAGAATGACTATCTACGCCAAATTAAAACGCATGCGCTAGAAAGATTGCAGGAACATAAAATAAAACCCAACGAGGCTTCAAAGATATGGCAGTCCTTGGGGGATGATTACTTCCTCAAGGATTCCGTCTCGAATATCGTTTGGCAGACGAGCATTATGAAGGAATACGCTCTGTCTAATAGTCCCGTGATTGGCATTCGAGATGTTACGCACAGAAGGAGAAACGACGAGGGAGCAACTCAAATTTTCGTCTATACAAAAAATGCGCCGCATATATTCGCATCTATAGTTTCAGCACTTGATGCCCTAGCACTAAACGTAGTAGAAGCGAAAATAGCGAGCTCAAAGAGCCAAGCGGTTCTGGATACATTTACTGTTTTAGATCTAAATGGCGCGCCAGTTGGCAATAAACCTTTCCGTACAGAACGAATCAAAACCAAAATATTGAAATACTTAAGTTCGCCCGGCGAACATAATTTTGGTTCAGAAAGAAGAACATCACGTGCCCTAAGACACTTTAAGCTGAAGACAGAGGTAACAATTATTGATAATGAGACTTTTTCAATACTTAGTGTGATTGCCCCTGACCGCCCGGGGTTACTAGCTAAAATTGCCGATGTCTTTGTTGAGATGAATATAACAATTATTAATGCCAGAATTACCACTTTAGGTGAACGTGTTGAAGATGTCTTTGAAGTTAGTAAAAACGGCAAAGCGATCGGAGAAAGCTGCATAAGTCAGACACTTATGAATAAAATCTGTCAAGACCTAGATCAGCATGTTGAGAGAGTCGGTACATGAACAAGCGTTTAAATAGTTTGCATCCTTATCCTTTTGAAAGAATAAGTGCATTGGTAAAAGATGTCACTCCCCCCAAAGACATGAAACCCATATCTCTTGCTCTAGGAGAACCAACGCATCGAACTCCAAATTTCCTAATAGAGACCTATTGTGACCCTGAGATGATCTCAAACGGATTTAGCACATACCCGCCCACTAAAGGCATCTTGCAGCTAAGAGAAGCAATAGCAAATTTCGTAACCGTACGCTTTAATCTCAGCAGACCAATCGATGCGGGGTCAGAAGTACTTCCGGTGAATGGAACGAGAGAGGCTTTGTTTGCTATCGCGCAAGCTGTAATTGATGGCAGTGGACTCACGTTTATACCCAATCCGTTCTATCAAATTTATGAGGGCGCAGCGATTTTAGCTGGAAGTAGAGTTCGATATATCCCGTGCGATGAGGCTAATAATTTTAATCCTGACTTTAATGCAGTTACCAAAGCTGAGTGGGAGGCTTGTTCTTTAGTTTATCTATGCACCCCTGGGAACCCAAGTGGTTCAATTATGAGCATTGAGGATCTCCAGTACGTCATTAGAAAATCTGATGATTATAAATTTACTATTGTTTCAGATGAATGCTACTCGGAAATCTACTCTAAAGAAGCTCCACCAGGATTACTTGAAGCCGCAAGTGCTATGGGACGTCACGATTATAAAAACTGCATCGCATTCAATAGCTTATCTAAGCGATCGAATCTCCCGGGATTACGCTCAGGATATGTATGCGGCGATGCAAACATACTTGAAAAATTTCTGCTCTATCGAACTTACCATGGCTCCGCTATGCCTATCCAAAACCAGTTCATAAGTGCTCTGGCATGGGAAGAAGAAAAACATACTATTGAAAACAGATCTCAATACTTGAAAAAATACGAGGCCTTTTTAAAAATTGTTAACCCCACGTGGCCTATGCAACAACCAGATGCAGGCTTCTACCTTTGGCCAAAAACCCCCATACCCGATGAGGAATTTACTATTCAGCTATTAGCTAAAACTAATGTGAAGATCGTTCCAGGAAGCTATCTTGCAAGGGAAGTCAATGGAGTAAATCCAGGATCTAATCGGGTGCGTTTGGCTTTGGTTGCCGAGCAAGGAGAATGCGTAGAAGCCGCCCATAGGATAAAGCATTTCTTAGAACATCTAGGATAACCCAAATCTCGTAATTATAGTAAACTCAGGGGTGGTATCCAAAGGAGTGTTATATGTTTAGCTTAGCTTTTGGAGTAGGAACAAAAAATTCTTATGGCGACTGGCTAGAAGTGTATTACCCAAAGCCCCTTATCAAGCCTGATCATTCTCTTGTCTCCATAATTTCTAGCATCGCAGGTTACTCTAAAGGAAACCAAGTAATAGAATTGGAAAAGCAAGTTATAAAAAAGCTTTCAAAGATAGCAGAAATGGAATACCTCGAAGTTTTCAGTGAGTCGGTCAGACCCATCGTAGTGACTCTGCTAGAAAAAGATAGTAGTCCTAAGACAGTGCCTGAAGCCTACCTCAAGCTCCATCTGCTCTCTCACCGGCTAGTTCAACCAAATAGCCTAAATCTCGAGGGCTTATTCGGGATATTACCAAATGTCGCCTGGACCAATGTAGGGGCAGTAGATCCAGAAGAGTTAGACCTCGTACAGCTTAATGCACGAATTAATGGTCGTGTGGTGGAAGTGGCGTCAGTAGATAAGTTTCCAAAAATGTCGAATTATGTAGTTCCATCAGGTGTTCGAATTGCGCATAGCGCGAGAGTAAGGCTGGGAGCTTACTTGGGTGAGGGTACCACTGTAATGCATGAGGGATTTGTTAACTTCAACGCTGGGGCAGCGGGTCCAAACATGATTGAAGGACGGATTTCCCAGGGGGTGACTATAGGAAGCGGTACAGATATAGGCGGTAGTGCAAGCACGGCAGGTACACTCTCCGGAGGGGGCAATACTTTAATTACGATAGGCCAGGAATGTCTTATCAGTGCCAACGCCGGTACTGGTATCCCCCTGGGTGATCGTTGCACAATTGAAGCAGGACTTTACATAACACCCGGAACCTTGGTGCAGGTAATGGATGAGAAAAAAAAGAAAGTAGAAGTTGTCAAGGCCCGTGACCTAGCAGGTCACTCGGACATGTTATTCCTTAGAAACTCGCAAACTGGAGTTGTTGAGTGCCGAAGCAATAGGAAGGCAATTGAATTAAACAAGATTTTGCATGCAAATAAATGATGTTACCTTTCAAGGAGACGAAGAAATCGCCACCCTAGATGACTTGACCCTAGATCTGACTCAGGAGCTTATTTCCAAAAGATCAATATCTCCAAGTGACGAAGGCTGCCAACAACTTCTAGCATCGTATCTAAGTGGTATGGGCTTCACTATTGAACACATGCCCTTTGGCGATGTTTCAAACTTTTGGGCTACCAGGAAAGGGTCAAGCCCAGGTGGGATCATGGCCTTTGCTGGGCATACTGACGTGGTCCCACCAGGACCTCTAGAGGAATGGCAATCAGACCCCTTCATTCCTCTGATCAAAGACAACTTATTATTCGGTCGAGGAGCTGCGGATATGAAAGGCAGTCTCGCAGCTATGGTAACTGGCATAAAACGATTCTTAGATCTAAACTCCAGATTTAGTGGAACTATCGCAATGTTGATAACCAGTGATGAGGAAGCTGCAGCAACCAATGGAACGATAAAAGTAGTTCAGGAACTCACTGCGCGGAAAACCCACATCGACTGGTGTGTAGTTGGGGAGCCATCCAGCTCCAAGAAGTTAGGCGATGTAATACGCATCGGGCGACGTGGATCTCTTAATGGAAATCTCAGAATTATTGGTCGCCAAGGACATGTCGCATATCCACAGGACGCCATAAACCCTATTCACGTGGCTATACCGGCTCTAAATGAGTTGACTAGCGAAACCTGGGATGAGGGCAATGAGTTTTTCCCTGCCACCACAATGCAGCTCTCGAATATCCATGCAGGTAGCGGAGTGAATAATATAATCCCAAGTTCTTTAGAGGCCATGTTTAATTTCCGCTACTCAACCGAGAAAACTGCTGAAGAGCTGAAGGCTAGGACAGAGGAAATACTAAACAAATATAACCTAGAGTATGAAGTCAAATGGCGATTATCCGGCCAACCCTTTATTACCAGGGGGGGTAAACTAATCTCAGCGGTGAAAGCAAGCATAGAAAACCACCTAAATATAGAGACAGAACTATCAACTTCGGGTGGTACTTCGGATGGAAGATTTATCGCGCCCACTGGGACTCAAGTTGTTGAATTAGGCCCCAGTAATAGAAGCATTCATAAGATAAATGAATGCGTAGATACGAACGATCTTCTGCATCTATCTCGACTTTATACGAATATACTCGAACGTATGCTCATCGGAGCTTAAGTGACTAAACAATTTCCAGATATTGAAATTTATGTCAGGGACGTATCGAGTGAAACCATACTATCTTGGCTTCAAAGTCGGTTCGATATAAAAGGAAAGTTCCCCTGTCTAACGCTCTTGCTGGAAGGAAGAGCTACCGATTGTCTAATCGTCCCTGATGCAGTAGAGGGTGGCTATACGTCCGTATGGTTTAAGTCAAATGGCACACCATGGAGTACAGATCATGAATGTGCAAAAGAAGCGTTTAAGTTTTTTAAAAAAGAAATAAGGTGTAATGCAGAAGTGAAATCTACCGACAGTTTTCATTGGCTCCAAATAGACCAAAAGGGGGAGATCCCAGTTTCGTGGTAAGGAGCAGAATCGCACTTTATGGGATAACAGTTGTAATCACATTGGTAATTTTCATCATTATCTGTATGCCCGCTAGTGTCGTACTAAAATTATACCAGAATGATTTACCTCTACTACCAGATACAAACATTTTTCAAATTTCCGGAAGTATCTGGAAGGGTTCTGCGAATATTCAGTATCTCACTCTTCCAGCCTCAGAAATTAATTGGAGTTTAGTACCCAAAGCCTTGCTAGAAGGCCGTATAGTCTTTACTTTAAGTGCCACTGGAACTCACCATGATTTGGTGGGACGCTTTGTTACAGACGCAGACCAAGGACAGTTTCTCGGTCTACGAGGATTTATTAATAGCAGATATATTAACGAGGTCGGTAAACATCATGGATTATTACTATCTGGGGCGTTCAACTTTAGAGAGATCAACTTAAGCATCTATAATTACTGGTTTTCTTCGGCCTCAGGGAATATTGATTGGACAGGCGGCAACGTCATGTTCCAAAATGGAAAGAGAGGCCAAACGGTTTCTTTACCCGGATTAAACGGCATATTTTCCGTAAAAGAAAAAAAGTTAACTCTTGATGTATACAACGAAGGCCAGTTAGGACTCTCAATCCATCTGCAACATGATGGATGGGTTGCCTTGCAATTTAAGAGAAGATTTTTATCCCTTGCGGGTTTCCCCGGTGGAGAAAACATCGACCCAGACTCTGTAGTTTTCACGATCGAAGAGAAAATTTTGTGATGTAGCCAGCTCCTGTAATCCTTGTTAAGGTACCCGCTTATCAAAAATATTGGCAGAGCTTGGACACACTATCCCAATTTCTTAGAAAGTATCAGCAACAGCTTGCGACACCTATCTCGTTAGTTCTGATTGTTTTTATAGTAATGATAATTGTAGATACGATTTTCTTTGTTATGGAAAACACTAATCCAATGGGAACATCACTCCAGAGCAAGCTTAAGAAAACAAGTTCTATCCCACTAAAGCCCATCGACTTTGCTTCACTTGGCCTGTTTGGAAATATCGGGGAAGAAGAATTACCTGAACTTATTTATGCGCCTAAGACCCAGCTTGCACTCGAGTTATTAGGCGTTTTTAAATCAGGAAATAGTAATCAGTCTATTGCCGTTGTTGCGCAAAGGGGTAACGCAGGCAAGTTATATCAGATTGGAGATCGATTGCCCGGAAATGCAATTTTAGATTCTGTACACAGCCACTTTATCCTAATCAATCGAGGCTCACGATTGGAAAAATTGATGTTCAAGGAAAAAAATTTTAGCGGGACTAGTGGTAATCAGAAGATTAAGGCTAGTACAGAAATCATCAAGAGCGATACCGATGAAGAAGATAAAGAGCGTATAGAAATTACAGTAAATGAACCTCGTAAAATTCAGGAAAATACCGCTAGTACTAACAGTTCACCTGGAGAAAAAATCCTTCAGATGATCAAAACGTATGGTGAGAAAGTTAACAATAGTCCCTCAGAAGTATTTCGCCAGGATAGCATTGATTTGGTTGTGGAAGACAGTCTACGGGGTTACCGTCTAAACTCCTCAAACACTATGTTGAGCAAAGCGGGTTTACAAAGCGGGGATATCGTTGTGGCTATAAACGGGACTCCTTTAGGCGGGGGCGAAAATGATGCCGTGGTATTAGCACAAGCTCTCGCTCAGAAACGGGCTCGTATAGAAATAAAGAGGGGCTCAAAAAAACTTTTTCTCACGGTTCCAATTCCATCGAGTTAGGAGAGTTTATGAGAATAATATTGCTGATTAGCCTACTCCTAGGCATCCACCTTCCTCTTTTAGCTCAAAATGAGTGGACAATTAATCTGCGCAACACAGAGCTGAGAGAATTCATTGCACAGGTATCTGAAATATCAGGAAAAAGCTTTGTTGTCGACCCTAGAATTAAGGGCAATGTCACAGTAGTCTCCAACACTCCCATGGATAAAGAAAGCGTTTATGAATTGTTTCTGAGCGTACTTCGTGTTCATGGTTTCGCTGCTGTACCCGCGGGTAACACCACGAAAATTGTGCAACAGGTCTTGGCGAAGCAAAGTGGAAATCCATTTGATTTTGAAAAAGTAAATTCAGAAGAGATCATAACCCGAGTGGTTTCAGTCACTCACGCGCCTGCCCAGGAACTAGTAAAAATATTACGACCCCTGATTCCGCAACATGGCCATGTTGCAGCCTTAGAGCTGCCAAACGTGTTATTAATTAGTGATTACGCTAGTAACATTAATCGTCTAGAAAATATCGTGAGGAAAATAGATGTCTTAGACAAAAAGTTTATTAAAATCATCGATCTAAAAGAAGCCTGGGTAGAAGATATAATAGTTCTCCTACAACAGCTCGCACCAGATGAAATTGGGGAAGGAGCGAAAGGGCCAAACAAAGTCACCGTTGTAGCGAGCGAACGCACAAATAGTTTAGTCGTAAAGGGTGAAGAAAACACGGTCCAAAGAGTCTCCAAACTAGTGAGAAACTTAGATGTACCGGCAAACAGAACAGGTACGGTGCAAGTAGTCAGGCTCGCTCATTCCGACGCGGGGAAAATGGCTGAACTCCTATCCAACCTCATATCAGATGGAATTGATGAGAACGCAACGAGCAGTCAACAGGTTGGTACAAATATTCAAGCAGACCTCTCTCTCAATGCCCTCGTAATCAAGGCGAAGCCTTCAACAATGATTGAATTGAAAGAGATTATCAATGACCTCGACGTTCGCCGACTACAAGTACTAATAGAGGCAGCTATAGTAGAAGTAACAACGGATTTTGAGCGGCAACTAGGTTCTGAATTATTTGTAGGTGATAAATCTAAGTCCAGTCTTCCGTTAGGCTTAACAGCACCAAACAGCACACTAGCTAATATATTGCAGTCAATTGCGACACAAACACCAGCTTTGACAGACCTCGGGAGAGCACCTCTTGTCGGTGGCGGACGCCTATCCGAGACTTCTACGAGCTTTGCCTTCATAATTCGTGCATTAGCCACAAATAGAAATGCGAATTTATTATCTACTCCAAGTATCACGACAATGGATAATGAGACAGCGAAGATAGTTGTTGGCCAGAATGTCCCCTTCAGGACGGGCTCAAGTTTAACAGGCAACCAAAACAATCCATTTACTACCATTCAAAGAGAGGATGTCGGCCTAACATTAGAGGTCACACCACATATCCACGAGGGAGCATTGATACGTCTTGAAATTCACCAAGAAGTATCAGAGGTAGAAGAGAGCAGTCTTCTGGCGATTGGAGAAGAAGCAGCTGCTGACATCATCACAAGTAAGAGAACAATCGATACAACAGTTTTAGTCGATGACGGAGAAGTAATTATTCTCGGCGGTCTCACGAGAGACAAAATGTCAAAAAATCGATCAGGGGTACCCATCCTTGAAAAACTTCCAGGGCTAGGAAAAATATTCAGCAGTGAAACAAAATCATATGAGAAACAAAATCTCTTAGTGTTCCTCAGGCCAACGGTACTCAGTACTCAGGCAGACGTAGCGTCAGTGACAGAGAGAAAGTACTCAAAGTTATACGAGATTGAAATAGAGGGAACGCGTTCAGAGCTCTCAGAGCTTTTAAATGGGAATACTCAGTAAGGTATATTCTTAATAGTACAAGTTTTATCTTTTCATGCATTGGAATAGGTCTTTATCAGGGGATTACCGGAGAAATATATCAAAACGAATGGATGAACCCATCACGACATTTGTAGGCTCGACCGGCAGCTTCGACTTATCATACAAAGGTCGTTTCACTACTACCCTTGGAGACTTAGCCTTAATTGCTGATTCAAATAAAGCTAAAACATCTTCGTCCTGCCCAAGGAAACGCTGGACTATTTGCATATCACCCTTAACCTTCGCACTCTTTCTCCTATTAGGAAACATCGGATCAAGCATGATTACATCAGGGATAAAATCCATTTGACTAAGGTAATTTCGTGCATCCATGGCTACAAGTTTAATTCGCATCGCAACATCACCTAACTCAGGGTGCCCTAACGCCCGCTTGAGAGCATCTTTCAAAAGTAATGCTATTACATTTGATCTCTCAATCATGGTTACACAACAACCTAATGATGCTAAAAGGAAGGCATCCCGACCAAGACCGCCAGTACAATCGAGCACCTTTATATAAGGTTTCGCTCCAGCAGCTCTAGCGACAAGCTCCTTTTTCGCCGTCGTATTCTTTACTCGACGGTAAAAATAATCTGATGAAAAGTCTATTAATAAAGGACGTTGCCGGATAAATTTGTCTGCAAGACGAAGTCCTTTTTCGGACTCCTCCAGTACGAAACGACTCACTTTCCAACGTCATTAGAGGGAAAATTTTCTCTCAAATATTTTGGTCTTGCACTAAGCGCATCTATGTATTCCCCTTTTTTAAAAGATTCCGCGCCGAGATTCAACAAAGCTGTTGGCTGTAATTGGATATCAGTATCAATTCTTTGCATATCGATTTTCAGGGATTTTTCAAGCTGCTCTCGAAAAATCCAACCATCACCCACTCCAATCCAATCCCCTGTTAACTCAAAGTCTATCTCATTCACATCAAGAACTTTTTCAGTAATTATTGGCTTAGCGATATGCTTTTCTATTTCGTAGAGGCCGAAATAAACCTCTTCTTTTCGAGCATGAAGAGCTACTAGATGATATCCATTACCATACTTTTGATAAGAGGATTGAGCCAAGCAGGCAAGAGAGCATACAGGTACAACCGGAATTTCCAAACCATATCCCAGTCCCTGCACTACACCAACGGCTATACGAAGGCCGGTGAACGAACCAGGGCCTTCTCCAAAGACGATATAATCAAGTTGACCGAAAGTGAGCCCACTTACTTCAAGAAGTGAATTTATTGCAGGAAGAATATCCCGACTGTGAGACCTTCCTGACGCACGGACATCGTCGAAAATAAGTTCACCTACCTGCAGACCAAGTATGCAAGAAGTCGAAGAAGTATCAATCGCTAGAACATTCACTGAGTTCACTGAGGTATTTGCACGCACCATCTATTTCAATCCATTCCATATCGGGAAGACTTGATAAAACCATTTCGCCGTAGTGGCGTGACTTGATTCTAGGATCTCCCAGAACAAAAAGTCCTCGGTCACTTTCCGACCTGATTAACCTTCCAAAACCTTGATTTAACCTAATAATAGCTTGTGGCAACAAATAGTCTACAAAACCGTTCCCGCCTCGTTTATTTGTAGCCTGCATAGTCGCCTCTACTAGCGGGTCTTGGGGACTTGCGAATGGTAACTTATCAATTACTACACAGGTTAAGTTAGCTCCTTTCAAATCAACGCCCTGCCAAAAGCTATGCGTTGCGATTAAAACAGTTCTTAGAGTTTTTCGAAATGCAAGTAGCAATTCACGGCGAGGCAAATCTCCTTGACAAAGTATGGGAAAACAGCCGCTCAACCGCTGTCGGACGATATGGAGGGCTCTGTAACTAGTGCAAAGAAAAAAAGTCCGTCCTGAATTACTTCGTAGAATAGGAATAATGGAGTCTACTAACGCGTGCGTGTGAGCATCAGTTCCGGGCTTCGGTAACTCGAAAGGTAGATAAGCTTTAACTTGCTTCCGAAAATCGAATGGACTAGCAAACACTTTTCCTGTTGCCTTCTCAACGCCGAGAGCTTTTTGAATATGGCTGAAATTACCGTCTATAGTGAGCGTAGCAGAGCAGAATATCCATGCAGTATTGGAGAATAATCTACCAATCGTTCGCGAAATATCTATCGGTGATAGATGAATAGTAAAACTGCCCTTAGCCTTATCAACCCACCTAAGTGAATCTGCTAGCTCAGAACTCTCAGTAAGTAGGCGAAAATCACAGGCAATTTGCTCTGTTCGATTGGCTAATTTTTTCATACCCTCATTCCGTGAGGATGCTTTGTTGAGTGTCAGTACTAAATTACAAAGAATGGCATTGAGTTTTATAATGATGGGTCGACCCCGATCCCCCAGCCACTTCTCGTACTCGAGATCTTCAGCCAAAACTTGATGCACCATCGCTATATTTTCGCTTTCTAGGAGTGAGACCATATCAAGTAAGGTTCTATCATCATTACCGAGCAGAGACATCTCACATCTGAGGTCTCTGATCAAATCTGCCAAGTGTTTTGAACTTAAAGTTTTGCCAAAAAATTGCCTCGCAATCTCTGGGACTTGATGTGCCTCATCAACAACAATAGCTTCTATCTCCGGTAACAGGCTGCCTAAACTATCTTCTTTTAATGCAAGGTCAGCAAATAGTAAGTGGTGATTGATGATAATTACATCAGATTCCTGTGCTTTTTTTCTAGCTGAATATAGAGCACAGGTTTCAATATCTGGGCAACTCGAAGCGAGGCAGTTTTCTCGAGTGCTAGTGATGAGAGGCTGCACTTCCTCGTCGACTAGGGGAGCATCGGATAAATCACCAGAATTTGTTCTCGATGCCCACTCTCGAACTCTTACAAGCTGGGCTAAGCTCCTCTCGTTTGAAGCCATGACAGTTAAAAATTTATTTAAACGATGAGAGCAAAGATAGTTACTTCTACCTTTTAGTAGAGCAATTTGATGGAGAGGAAAAAATTGCCCAAGAAGCGGTAAATCTTGAAAAAAAAGTTGGTCCTGAAGTGTCTTCGTGCCGGTCGATATAATTACTTTACGATCTGATAGTAGAATAGGAACTAGATAAGCAAAGCTCTTCCCTGTACCGGTACCTGCTTCATAAAAAGCTACTTCTTTCTTATTTAGGGATCCTTCCACGGCTTGTGCCATATGTATCTGCTGCTCACGGGCGATAAACTGAGGTATCTCTTGCGCAAGCAGACCATCATTGTCAAAGTATTCGTGAAGTTTATTCATGTATCCTCATCAATTGATACAGTGTGGCAGAAGTTATGAGCACCGAAAATATAACAGGGATTATACTGGCCGGGGGCGCCTCTCGTAGAATGAATGGTATAGACAAGGCATGGATGCCTTTTAAAGGGAAGCCTCTTATAAAACACGTGATTGAGAGGGTTAAACCTCAAGTTAATGAATTGATCATTAGCTACAGCCAAAATCCTGAGAAGTACCAATGCCTGCCTTATCCCTGCTACAGAGACTATAGATTAGGATTCCAGGGCCCACTGACTGGCATTCTCACTTGCTGCAGATACGTTTCCACCGAACTTGTTTTTGTCGCACCATGTGACGTGCCATTTATCCCGATTAACATTGTCCAACGCCTCTCGACTCACATTAAGGATAGCGATGTAGTTGTGCCGTATGACGGCAACAGAGAACAACATTTAATTTTTCTATCTAAAGCCAAAACGCTGGAGTCAATAAATCAGTATTTAAAGTCTGATACCAAGTCTGTAAAAGGCTGGCTTTCGCAACGGCTGAAACGCATCATAGACTGCTCTGACGAAAGGGAGTCGTTTGATAACATTAACACTTGCTCACAACTTTCGTAGGCTCGATTGCCACTCCACAGCTTAAAGAAAGCCCTCTCTTAAGAGGGCTTTCTTTAACTTCTAAGACTTCTTTTTAGCTACCTTTTTCCTGGCGGAGGGCTTCTTCTTAGTCGCCACCTTTTTCTTAGCAGCAGGCTTCTTCTTAGCAGCAGGCTTCTTCTTAGCAGCAGGCTTCTTCTTGGTCGCTACCTTCTTCTTAGCCGCTACCTTTTTCTTGGCCGCTACCTTTTTCTTAGCAGTGACCTTCTTCTTGGCCGCTACCTTTT
>MDTE01108153.1_pt1 | contig 28865 bp, 27 predicted proteins | sample 811231 | NCBI WGS metagenome assembly MDTE01 (sample SAMN05326651, study PRJNA326480) | marine metagenome | isolation source: seawater | place: Indian Ocean: Red Sea | collected 2010 | reverse complement strand
TTTGGTCAATGGGAGATACAGGACCTTGTGGTCCTTGTTCTGAAATTTTTTATGATCATGGAGAAAAATATTCAGGAGGCCCACCAGGGAGTCCAGAAGAGGATGGAGATCGATTTATAGAAATTTGGAATTTAGTTTTTATGCAATTTGAACAAATTAGCTCAACTGAAAGGATTAATTTACCAAAACCTTCAATAGACACAGGCATGGGCTTAGAAAGGATTACAGCATTATTAAATAATACTAATGATAATTATAATACTGATCTTTTTATTCCACTAATTAATAAATCAATTAATCTACTAAATGATGACAGTCAATCAATGAATCCAAGTCATAGAGTTATAGCAGATCATTTAAGATCATCTTCTTTTTTAATTGCTGATGGAGTAATGCCTTCTAATGAAGGAAGAGGCTATGTTTTAAGAAGAATAATGAGAAGAGGAATGAGACATGCACATACTTTAGGTAATAAAGAACCTATTTTTGATAAAATTTTTCCAACATTACTTAATATATTTCAAAACTCATATCCTGAGTTACTTAGAGCAAAAGATCTGATTCTGAATACATTTTTAAATGAAGAGACTAAATTTAAAGAAACTGTTGAAAAAGGACTTAAAATTTTAGAAAATGAAATTTCTTTATCTCCAAAAATTCTTAATGGAGAAATTGCATTTAAATTGTATGACACTTATGGATTTCCATTAGATTTGACTCAAGATTATCTTAAATCAAAAAAAATAGATGTTGATATAGATTCTTTTAATTTAAAAATGAAAGAACAAAAAGATAGAGCACGTAAAAGCTGGAAGGGCACTGGGGATAAAGAAGATCAAAAAAAATGGTTTCAAATTACAGAAAATTTAACTTCAACTGAGTTTATTGGTTATGAACAAGACGAATCAGAAAGTAAAATTATTTCTTTGATAAAAAATGATACTGAGACTAATAATTTATCTGAAGGAGAAGAGGGGATTATTATTTTAAATCAAACTCCATTTTATGCCGAAAGTGGCGGTCAAATTGGAGATAGTGGAAAAATAATTTTTGAAAAAAATGAATTTGAAGTATTTAATACTACTAAGTTATTTGGTTCATTCTTTTTACATTTAGGTAAAGTTATAAATGGTAATTTTCGTAAAGATAATAGTGTAATTGCAATAATAGATCATAAAAAGAGAGAATTAATAAAATCTAACCATTCTTCTACTCATTTATTGCATTCTTCATTAAGAAAAATACTTGGTAATCATGTTTCTCAAAAAGGCTCCTTAGTTAATAATAAAAAACTTAGATTTGATTTCAGCCATAACGAACCAATTAGTTTTGATGATATATCTAAAATTGAAAATCTAATTAAGAAACAAATTCAAGCTAATTCTCAAGTAAATACAAAAATATTAGATCATCAGAAAGCAATAGATGAAGGTGCTATTGCTTTATTTGGTGAAAAATATGGCGATGAGGTTAGAGTAATCTCTATGGGAACAGAGGAAAATAATAAAATTTTTTCAAAAGAACTTTGTGGTGGTACACACGTTAACACAACTAAAGAAATATTAGATTTTAAAATTATCAATCAATCAAGTGTTGCATCAGGTATTAGAAGAATAGAAGCACTAACTAATATTTCTGTTGCTGAATACAATGATCAACAGATTGAATTACAAAATCAAAAAAAAGAAGAAAACCTAATAAAAATTAATGAAACTCTAAAAGAGATAAAAAAAATTGATGAAAATTTTTCTTATACATATGATGCTAGTCAAGACCTAACACTTATTATTAAAGAATTAAGAAAAAGTTTAGATTTAAAAAAACAAAATCAAAATAAAATAAATATTTCACAAAATATAATTAACGAAAAAATAAATAATATTGAATTTGTATATTTAATTACAGAAGATTATCCATTAAAAACAATAAAACAATTTGTAGATGATCAAAAAAATAAATTTAAAAAAAATTGTGTATCTCTAATAATTTCAAAAAATAATAATAAATTATCTATTGTTCTTGGCGCAACAAATGATTTAACAAAAAATTTTAATTCATCAAAGATAATTCAAGATGTATCAATAATTTTAGGTGGTAAAGGTGGAGGAGGTCGTAAAGATCTCGCACAAGCCGGTGGTTTAAGCCTAGATAATATTAGTAAAGCAATTGATAAAATAAAAGAAAACTTAAACTTTTAATTTATTCTCTAAATTTTTTTTTAAAGTTTCTAAAAAATCTTTCGTATTTAACCATTTTTGATCACGATTAATCAAAATAGCTAAATCCTTAGTCATTTTACCTGACTCAACAGTATCAATACATGTTGATTCAAGTTTTTTTGAAAAATTTATTAGATTTTCATTATTATCAAATTTTCCTCTAAAATAGAGTCCTCGAGACCAAGCAAAGATAGAAGCAATTGGATTAGTCGATGTTTCTAATCCTTTTTGATGATTTCTAAAATGTCTTGTTACTGTTCCGTGAGCAGCTTCAGCTTCTATAATTTTTCCATTAGGTGTCATAAGTACACTTGTCATTAGTCCAAGAGAACCAAAACCTTGAGCAACTGAGTCAGATTGAACATCTCCGTCATAGTTTTTGCAGGCCCAAATGAAATTACCTTCCCATTTTAAAGCTGCTGCAACCATATCATCTATTAATCTATGCTCATATACTATATTTTTTTCTTTAAACTTTTCTGCAAATTCATTTTGAAATATATTTTCAAATAAATCTTTAAATCTTCCATCATAAATTTTTAATATTGTGTTTTTTGTTGATAAATAAACTGGCCAACCTAAGTTTAATCCATAGTTAAAGCAAGATCTGGCAAAATCAATAATTGATTGATCAAGATTATACATTGAAAGAGCTATTCCTTCTTTTTCAAAATTATATACATTTTTAGTAAATCCTTCAGTTCCGTCTGATGGCTCAAAAACCATTTTTAATTTTCCTGGTTTTTTTATTAAGGTATCTGTTGCTTTATATTGATCCCCAAAAGCATGTCTTGCTACAACTATAGGTTGATTCCAGCTTGAAACTATTCTTGGGACATTTTTACATATAATTGGTTGTCTAAAAATAGTTCCTCCCAGTATATTTCTGATTGTGCCATTCGGTGAGCGCCACATTTTTTTTAAATTGAATTCTTTAACTCTTGCTTCATCTGGCGTTATTGTTGCACATTTAATACCAACGCCATATTTTTTAACTGATTCTGCTGCATCAATAGTTATTTGATCATTAGTGTTATCACGGTTTTTAATTCCTAAATCATAATATTTGATATCAATATCTAGGTATGGAAGAATTAATTTATCTTTAATAAATTCCCAAATGACTCTTGTCATTTCATCTCCGTTAATTTCAACAACGGGGTTTTTTACTTTTATTTTTAACATTATTGAAATAATTTAACGAATTCTTCAAAAGTATTTACATGTTCGCAAATGTTTTGTAAATTTTTATTTCCAAATTTTTTATTTTCTGCATTTTTATACATTTCAATCATTGAATTCCAATAATTTTCATAATTAAAAATAATTATTTTTTTATTATGAAGATTTAAAAATTTCCATGATATGACTTCAGCAGCTTCTTCAATAGTTCCGGAACCACCTGGCATTATTAAAAAAGCATCTCCATATTCAAATAATTTTTTTTTTCTTTCACTCATATTCTTAACAATAATTGTTTTAGAAAGATTGTTATCAATTATTTCTTTTGAGTCTAAAAACTTTGGTATTATTCCTATAACTTTACCCCCTAAATGCATGGTTGATTTTGATATTTCACCCATCATACCAACTTTTCCACCACCATATATTACAGTAATGTTTTTTTTTGCTAGAAATTGACCAATTTGCCTAGATAAAAGGTAATATTTATTGTCCAATAAATTAGATGAAGAACAAAAAATTGTTAGAGATTTTATTATCATAGTTATATATGTATTTTTTTTTATATTAATCAATTAATTTAATTATATGAATTTTAGAATACATAATGAAGGTTGGGTATATTTAATAGCAAGTATTATTTTAACAATTATTACATTTCCATTTTTCCCAATAATTGGTATTTTTTTATTATTTATTTCTTTTTGCTTTTTCTATTTTTTTAGAGATCCTATTAGAGCAATACCTCAAGAAGATGTTGTTATATCTCCTGCAGATGGAAAAATTGTCTTTGTAGGTGAATCAAACTTACCAGAAGAATGCAATATCAAAGGAAAATATTTAAAAATAAGTATTTTTTTAGATTTATATAATGTTCATGTAAATAGAATACCAGTTTCTGGAATTGTAAAAGATATAATTTATGTTCCAGGTAAATTTTTTAGAGCTAATATTGATAAATCAAGTAAAGAGAATGAAAGAAATATTATTGTTATTGAGAATGATAAAAAGGAAAATATTATAGTAACACAAATTGCCGGATTAATAGCAAGAAGAATTGTTTGTGATTTAAAAAAAAATCAACAAGTTATAAAAGGAGATAGATTTGGAATTATTAAGTTTGGCAGTCGAGTAGATATGTATATACCAAAAACATATAATCCTATGATTTTAAATGAGCAATTAGTAATTGGAGGTGAAACAATTATTTCAAATCCACTTAATATTAAATGCTTAGAAAAATCATTAAAAATTTAAATGGAAAATACATCTAACAATATTTCTAAGTATATACCTAACTTTATTACAATTTTATCTTTATGCTGTGGACTATCTTCATTACGTTTTTCATTAATGAACAATTGGGAAATTGCTATTTTTTTAATAATTTTTGCATCTATTTTAGATTTTTTCGACGGGTGGGCTGCTAGAAAATTAAAAGGAAATAGTAACTTTGGTGCAGAATTAGATTCTTTAAATGATTTTATGTCTTTTGGTGTTGCTCCAGCACTCTTAATTTATTTTTGGACTTTAAATCAAATTAATTCTTTAGGTTGGGGAATAACTATTTTTTTTTCAGTTTGTGCAGCTTTAAGATTGGCAAGATTTACAGCAGATATCTATGTTACTTCGAAACCAATAGATTCTTCAACATATTTTACTGGAGTTCCTTCTCCTGCAGCTGCTGGTTTATGTTTATTACCACTAATTATTTTTATTGAATACGAATTAGATTTTCTCAAAAATCCATATTTTAATTTTTTTAATATGGGAATTATTGGTTTTTTAATGATTAGTAAAGTGCCTACTTTTTCTTTCAAAAAAATTTCTTTTTCTAAATACTCTGCTCCTTGGATAATTCTATTAATTATTGTCTTTTGTATTTCTTCAATTTCAAATATTTGGCTTACTTTAATATTATTAGCTTTTTTTTATATTTTTACTATTTTTTATACTATTATAAAGAACTTATATTCAATAAATTAATTCTTACTTTATTCTTTTCTCGTACCAAATTTTGATGTTTTCTCTTAACATTAATAAAGATGGAGTAACAACCAATGTTAATATTGTTGCAAATATCAATCCAAAAACAATAGCAGTTGATAATTGAACCCACCATTGTGTATCTTGTGTTCCTATTTTTATTTGTCTAGTAAAAAAATCTACATTTGTCATTGTAACCATTGGCAGAAGTCCCAATACTGTAGTAAAAGTTGTTAATAAAACTGGTCTAAGTCTTTGAGCTCCCGTTTTAATTATTGCATCTTTAATATTAGGCATTTGTTTTTTTAAAAAATCAAATGTGTCAATTAAAATTATATTGTTATTTACAACTATTCCAGCAAGAGCAATTACTCCTACACCAGTCATTACAATTCCAAAGGCCTGCCCTGTTACCATCAGTCCTATTAAAACACCGGCTGTGGACATTACAACAGCAAAAAGTATCAAAAAACTACTATAAAAACTATTAAATTGCATAAGTAAAATCATAAGCATCATAAATAAAGCTACCATAAATGCTTTAGACAAGAACTCTTGAGCTTCTTTTTGATCTTCACTTTCTCCTGTTAATTTTGCTCTTACATTTTCATTTAATTTGAAAGTTGGAATATCTTCAATCTGTTTGCCTCGAAAATAAGGTTTATTTTTCGTTAATCCTAAAGCATATTCAAGCTCTTTCATTTTACTGTCAGCAAATATGCCTATATCTACATCTGTTTGAATATTAACAGCATTTTTAGAATCTATTCTCACAATATTGCCCGTTCTACTTTGCGGAACTATTTCTACAAAATTTGATATTGGTACTAGACCATTTTCTGTTCTTACTCTTAAATTTTGTAACATATCTAAAGTTCTTCCTTCTTGAGGATATCTTAAATAAATAGGAATACTTTCTGAACTGTCATCTGGTCTATATTCTCCTAATTTTATTCCATTTGTAGACAATTTAATTACATTTCCAATACTTGAAATATTTGCATTGAATTTTGAAGCTTGCTTTCTATTTACTTTAATTTCCCATTCTATTCCTGGAGCCGGCAAATTATCTTCAACATTTACTAATCCTGGATAATTGTCCATAAATTTTTTTAATCTTATAGCTTCAGAAAAAAGTAAATCTTTATTTTTTGAAGTTAACTTAATGTTGATAGGTTTTCCAGTAGGAGGTCCAGCTTCTTGTTCTCTTGTTTCAACTTTTATTCCATTTATTGATCTTGCTTTTGTCAAAATTTCCTTCAATATTATTTTTGAAGGTCTTCTGTATTCAAGATCTACATATTCTAATGACACAGAACCGATAAAATCTTCAGAGCTCTCGGATTGATCTGAAACATTTCCACTAGTTGAATATATATTTTTAAATTCTTTTTTATTATTTTGAATATTTAATATTAAATTTTCAACTCTTGATACATAATCATTTTTTTCTTGTACTGATAAATTTCCCCTTGCGTATATAACTATTTTTGATAAATCTGGCTCAACTTCAGGAAAAAATTCAACACCACTACCTATTCTAGTATAAAGAAATTGTATACTTACTAGAACAATTATAGCTGCAGCCAAAACTTTTGCAGGATGGTTAAGTAGTCTATTAATAAATTTAGCGTAAATTCCTGTGAAACCTGGAATTTGAAGTGGAGAAATATTACTATCTGAAGACAACGCAACTGCAGTTTTAGAAATATTTTTTACAGGAGAGTTTATAGAATTTTTTATCTTTTCAGAGTAAGGGATGATTCGTATAGACACATAAATAAATATTAAAATAGGTATCAAAAATTTAATCAATGTTAAAAAAATATTACCTACGTTTAAATAATTGATTGAGAGGCTTATTAGATTAAAAATTATTATGGCAAATATTAAAGGAATTATTATTTGCAATAATATTTTAAAAATTGTTCCAATTGAAGCTCCAACTACTGGCACAAAAAGAAGTGCCATAAAAAGAGATGAGGTTAAAACACAAATAAGTGTAATTGGCATAAATTTCATAAATTCTCCAGCTAATCCAGGCCAAAAAATCAATGGTAAAAAAGCAGCAAGAGTAGTTACAGTTGATGCAATAATTGGCAATGCCATTTTCTTTGATGCAATAGAGTATGCATTTGATATTGAATTTCCCTCGTTTATTTTTCTGTCTGCATATTCTACAACTACTATTGCCCCATCGACAAGAAGGCCAACAGATAAAATTAAAGCAAATAAAACTACAATATTAACAGTAAACCCCATTAGCGAAAGAGCCAATACTCCAGATAAAAATGAACCAGGTATAGAAACACCAACAAGAAATCCAGATCTTACTCCAAGTATTCCTAAAATTATAATTAGAACTAAAATAATTGCGGCAATAACATTATTTTGTAAACTATTTAGCATATTTTTAATATAGGTAGAATTATCTTGGCTAAACGAAATATTTAAATTTGTGGGAAAATTAACTTGAGTTTCTCTTACTTTTTTCTTAACAGCATCACTAGTTTGAATAATATTTTCACCAATTCTTTTTGAAACTTCAATTGTAACAGAATTCTTTCCATTTACTCTTGCATATGTTTTTCTATCTTCAAAAGTTCTTTTAACTTTGGCAATATCTCTAAAAGTTATGACGGAATCACCGAAAGTTTTTATAGGAGTATCAAGTACATCCTCTAAGTTTTCAAATAACCCAGGAACTTTAATATTAAAACTTCCATCACCAGTATCTTGTTGACCCGCAGAGACCATCATATTATTTTGATTAACAATATTTATGAGTGAATTTAAGTTAATTTCATAACCTTCAATTGCTGATACATCTACTATTATGTCTACTTGCTCTTTTCTCTTACCTCCAATTTTTGCTTCTAAGACACTAGGGATAGTTTCAATTTCTTCTTTCAAATTTTCCCCTAATTCCTGAAGAGCTCTATCAGGCAAATCTCCACTTAGTGAAATTAGTAAAATAGGAAAAGCACTTATGTTCACCTCATTTACTGAAGGCTCATCTGCTTCAGAAGGTAAATCTCCTTTAGCTTTATCAACTTTTTCTCTCACATCATCCATTGCTTTATCTGCATCAAATCCTGGATTAAACTCTAATAATACATTACCTCCACCATTATAAGCTGTTGATCTAACTTCTTTAACTCCCTCAACAGTTTTTACTTCATCTTCTATTGGTTTAACTAAAAGTCTCTCAGAGTCATCTGGAGATATTCCTTTTTGGGATAGAGATATATATATAAACGGAATGTTAACATCCGGAGTGGCTTCCTTAGGTATATTTATATAAGCAGTTGATCCAGCTACTAATATAAAAACAAGAATACCTAAAATTACTCTTGAATGTGAAATTGCATAATCAATAATATTAATTTTCATTTTATTTATTAATTTTCAATAATTTGACCTTCATTTACATATTCTTGTCCAGTTATAATTATTTCCACATCATCTGGTAAGCCTTTAACCCACATCCCATCAATTGTATCTTTCACTTTTTCAGTTGGATAAAAAACTACTTTATTATCTTTATTAATTGTTTTTATTCCAACAGTTCCATCATCTTTTAATGTTAAAATAGAAGGAGATATTTTATGTGCTTTTACAGAGTTTATTCCAATTGTAATTGAAGTTGTTAAACCACTTTTAAATAATAAATCAGAATTATCTGCTTCAATTATAAATTCAAATGTTCTTGTATTAGTTTCTGCTACGGGTGAAATAAAAGTTATTATACCATCTTTTTTTAAATTATTTGATATAGTTATATTAGCTTTAGTTCCTAAATTAACTTTATTAATATCAGTTTCTGAAAGGTAACCTTGGATTTTGATTGGATTTAAATCAACAATATTAGCTATTATATCACCAGGTCTAATGTAGTTACCTTCTTCTACAAAACTAGATTTGACTATTCCATTGAAAGGAGCTTTAATTTTTGTATTATCAATATCAATTTGAATATTTTTTATTCTAGATTTTACATTTTCTAATTGGGATTCTAAACTTATAGAATTTGATTTATAATTAATATCAATTTCTTTTAAATTAGTTTTAGCTTGAGTCAGATTAGTTTTTGCTTGAGTAAGGTTAAAAGAAGCTAAATTCAATTTAGATTCGGAACCTAAGCCTTTATCAATTAATTCTTTAGCTGTATTAAATTCTATTTGATATAATTTAATTTGTTCATTATGAACTTTTATCTGTTCATTAGTTTTAATTATATTATTCTTTTTTGTTTCCTTAATTAAAGAAATTTCTTTTTTAATTTTTTCCAATTCTTTTTTTAAACTACTTAATAGTTCATTTCTATTTTCTATGGAAATATTAATTAGAATATCGTTCTTATCAACTTTATCCCCTCTTTTGAAATATTTATTTATTACGTTACCAGTAGTTTCTGATTTAATATCAATAGATCTATTTGATTTGGTTTGCCCTTGTAAATAAATTGATTGATCAATTACCTGATATTTAGATAATGTACTTTCTACAATAATTTCATTTAAATTATCTTTTTTGTTTTCTGATTGTAAATTTTTCTCAGATTCAGATAATTCATCTTTATTATAATTATTTTGATTTAAAAATATTGGAGATAAAAACCACGCTACTACTAAGAGTGCGATTATAAAAGCAATAAATATAGATTTCTTCATTTTAATTAAATTAATGTGTATATATTTCTTTGAATTAATATCTCAAGATGTATTGTTAATTATTTATGAAATCTAATATATGGTTAAGAAGACAATTAAAAGATCCATTTGTTAAAAAAGCACAAAAAAGTGGTTTTTTATCTAGAGCAGCATTTAAATTAATAGAAATAGAAAATAGATATAAAGTAATAACTAAATCACATAATATATTAGAATTAGGTTCAGCTCCAGGTGGATGGTCTCAAGTTGTTTTGAAAATCAATAAAAGTGCAAAAATTGATGCTTTTGATTTATTAAATATGAAATTTAAGCATAAAAATATTAATTTTATAAAACAAGATTTTTTAAATTTTGATTTTAGATCATTAAATAAAAAGTATGATCTCATATTATGTGATTTATTACCAAACTCATCAGGACATAAATTAACTGATCACTTAAAAATATCTACTTTAATTAAAGAAATTTATGAAATTATAAATTTTATATCAAATAAAAAAAGTGATTTTGTTTTTAAAATTTTAAAAGGGAAAGAAGAAAAAGAAATTTTATCTTTGTACAAAAAAAAATATGAAAAAATTGAATATTTTAAACCTGTTTCATCAAGAAAAAATTCTTCAGAGATATACATTGTTGCACAAAATTTTACAGATAATTGAATTAAAAAATTTTAAATTGACTTCTTTTTAATATAATCAACAAATCATCAATATGACTAAATATATTTTTTTTTGCATTATTTATTTGTAGTTTAAAAAGTATTTTATTTTTATTTATTTTATTTGACTTAGTAAGAATAAAATAAGGAGATGCTGAAGCATGTTTGTACATATAAAAATTTGCTTCATTTTTATTAAAATTTATTGCATAATCTTTCCATGACCCTCTCGAAACTCCGATTGAATAGCAAGATAATATTTTTTGTAATTCATATTTAGAAAAAAATAATTTAGAATTGTTAAATCTTTTATCTGATGATACAGAGAGCATAACAATATTATATCAGTATAAAAATGCCTGTAAATACTTCATCAATATGTGATTTTGGCTGGAAAGCTAAACCATTCAAATTACCTTCTGTTAATAATCAATATTATTCATTAGACGAACTCAAAGGTGAAAACGGAACTCTTATAGTTTTTATCTGCAATCATTGTCCATATGTTATTTCAATAGCTGAAAGATTAAGTTATGAATCAAGAGAGCTAAAAAAAATAAAAATTAATACTATTGCTATAATGTCTAATGATGTAATTAGTTATCCTGAAGATTCATTTGAAAATATGCAAAAATTTTCAAAAAAATATAAATTTGATTTTCAATATCTTTTTGATTCTAATCAGAATGTAGCCAAGCAGTTTAACGCTGTTTGTACTCCAGATTTTTTTGGTTTTAATAAAAAATTAGAACTTCAATATCGAGGTAGAATTGACTCTAAGGTGAGTAAAAATAACCAACCCATAGAAAGGGAATTGTTTAAAGCTATGAAATTAATTAGCGAAACTGATAAAGGTCCTTTAAAACAAAATAATAGTTTTGGATGTTCAATAAAATGGAAAATAAATGAATAATACTGAAAAAAATAATTTTATAACAAGCATACTAATTTTTTCAAAAAAAAATACAAAGTATATAATAATATTAATTATAATTTTAATGTTAATATTTTCTTCTTTCTATTTATATAATTTTTTTGTTGAAAAAAAAATGTATGAAACCAGTATAAAGTATAATAAGTCAAAAAACTTAAATTCAGAAAATGACTTTCTAATTGCAATGTCAGAGATTTCTGAAAATAAAAATTTTTTTGGCATTTTAGCTTCATTAGAAATAATAAATAATAACGTTAAGAATAAAAATTATAATGAAGCTTATAATAATTATTTAAAAATTTTAGAAAGTAAAAACTTAGATAAAAATTATAGATCTTTAATATCCATACACGCATCATATAATCTAATTGATAAGATTGAAATTTCAAAAATATACAATATTTTAGATCACTATGATGATTCAGCAGAATCTTTTTTAGGATTTTATAACGAAATATTGTTCCTATTATCTATTATAGAAAAAGATAAAAATAAAATAGATATTTTGTATAATAAAATAATTTCAAATAATAAAATTTCTGAAACAATTAAACAAAGAGTAAAAAATATTAATGATTTTGAAAATAATAAATAACATTTTAATATTATTAGTATTATTAATTATTTTTTCATGCAACCCTCTGAATAAAATAAAAGATAAAAATATCATTGAAAATAATGATTTAAACATTATTGAAAACAATTCTGTTATTTTATCTGAAGAAAAAAAACATCCTTACAAAAATATAGACAGTTACACTTTAGTAAGTAACATTTCCTTAGATAATAAAAAACAATTTAATAATTTATTAGAATTTAAAAATTCATTTAATAAAAATTTAGGTACCAACCCATTAACTTCATTTATTTTTGATAATAAAGTTTATTCATTAACTAATGATTCGAAATTAGAAATATTTAATATTATTAATGGTAAAAAAATTGAATCCATTAATTTGGAATATTATAAAAATAACGAATTTTCTTTTCCTACTTCTATGGCAATGTCTGACAACTTTTTCTTTGTTACTTATTCAGATGGTTATATTATTTGCTATAATCTTTTAGGTTTAAAACAATGGGACATTTCAACTAATGATATAATAAAAACTCCTATTAAATTTCATAATAATAATTTGATAATATTATTAAGTGACAAAATTATGTCTATAAATCCAACTAATGGTAGTAAAAATTGGGTTTTTTTATACAAAAATACTAATTCAATTTCAATTCATGGGGGTTCATTAACATCAAGAAATCATATTTTATATTTTACCTTACCCAATGGAGAATTTGGACAAATTAATACAATTATTGGTGAGAAAATTGATTCTCCTTTTACAAATTTTAGCTCCAACGACTATAGTTTACATCATAATAATATACTACATAATTTTAAAAACATTATTTCTATTTTTGATAATAATATGTTTTTGACATCTTTTGATGTAAGTGAAAATAATTTACTTATAAATAAATTTAGAATTAATAACGTCTCTTCTTATAAATTTTATAATAATACTTTAATAACATTAAATGATCAAAAAATTTTAAAAACATTTAATATATATAACAGTAAAATTTTTTGGAAAATTAATTTGAAAGATTATCTTTCAAAAAATGATCAATTAATTAATGTAGCTAATAACAATAATAATAATAATCTATTATTATTCTTTTCAAGTGGAAAAATTATAGAAACAAATATTTTTACAGGTAAAATAATTTATGAATATAATTTAAAAAATAAAAATATAGATTCAATTTCTATTTTAAATAATTTGTTAATCATTAATTATTTAAATGGTAAAACTAAAATTTTAAGCCAATGAATTATTTATTATTAGGCAAACCTAATGTTGGAAAATCTTCAATATTCAATATTTTGACATCAAATGAGAATATTATTCATAAAGACAAAGGAACAACTAGAGACTGGCATAAAAAAAATATTACTGGAGTTAATGGTTCGTTTATTTATGATTCACCTGGTATTTTTTTTAAAAATAATTTTATAAATCAATTTGAAAATTCAAATTCGTTTAAAAAACTATTATCTGAAATTGACATTTTTTTTTATGTTATTGATTATAATTTTTCCTTAAATAATAAAGATGAAGAATTTATTAGATATTTGAGAAAATATAATAAAACAATAACATTAATTATTAACAAATATGATAATTTTAAAAAATACCCAAATATTGATTTTTATAAATACGGTTTATCAAATATTTTTCTTACTTCATGTTCTCATAAAAATGGTTTTTCTGATTTAATTAAATACATTAAAAAATTTTCAGTTAAAAATAATTTAGTTGAAGAAAAATCTAGTAATTTTTCAATAGCTATTTTTGGAAAACCCAATGTTGGAAAAAGCACATTATTAAATACTATTTTAGGATTTAAAAGATCTAATACTAGTGCATACCCCGGAACTACTTCTGATTTTGTCGAAGATTTTATATTATATAATAATTATAATATAAAAATTTTTGATACAGCTGGAATACAAAAAAAATCAAATATTAAAGGAAAAAGTGTTAATTATTATTCAATAAGAAAATCAATAAAAAAAATTAATAAAGTTAACCTATCATTACTACTTATAGATGCAAAAAAAGGTATCGATCGTCAAGATAAGAGAATAATTAAACAAGTAAGTGAAAGATCAAAAAAAATAATTATTATATTTAACAAATTTGATCTCATTAAAGATAAAAAAAAGTATAAAAAAGATACGATTGAATATATTCAGCATAATATTTCCCAAGCTAAAAATATTAAAATCTTCTTTATTTCTGCGTTAATTAAAAAAAATATTAATGATTTGTTAAAATATATTAATTTAAATATTTTTGAAAAAAAACAATCTATTAATACTAGTCAATTAAATAAATGGTTAAAAGCTACTGTTATAAAATCTTCTCATCCTTTGATTAATAATAAAAAATTAAATTTTAAATATGCTCTTCAAATAAATGAAAATCCTCCAACAATTAAAATATTTTGTAATTATTCAGATAAAATAAAAAAAGATTACAAAAAATATTTAGTTAATAGTTTTAATAAAAAATTCAAAATCATTAATCAAAAAACAAATATTATTTTTACTAAAACTAAAAATCCTTACATATAAAAGTTAAATTATAATTCTTCATTATTAGGTATAATATTAAAAATATAATCATTATTAATATCATTAATTATTTTTAATATTTCTGAATTATCTATTAACCAAAAGCTTAGATTGTCTAAATTAAACTTTGTTAAAAAAAATAATATTGTAGAAAAAATAAAATATGAAAAAATCAATCCATAAAATAGGCCTAATAATCTATCAAAAATTAAACCTAAAATTTGTTTATCTAGATCAGCACTTAAGATTTTCCTTACTCTCTTTAATACAAATAATGAAATTAGAAAAATAAGAGGTATTGCTATTAATATACTAACTACACTACTAATACTTTCAAAATTTTGTAGAAATTCTATTTTCAAAAGTTGATTATTAAGAAAATCAGATAATGAATTATAGGAGTAAAGAGTTATTAATATAGATCCTATCCATGTCATTAAAGATAAAATTGAATGAATAAAACCTTTAAAAACACTAAATAAAGTTATTAATAAAACTATAATTAAAATTATATAATCATATGGGAAAATTAAATCTATTAAATTCATATTTTTGTTCTTATTAATCCTGATGGTAATGTAATTAAAACTCCCAGCATTGCTATTATCATTGCAATACTAGTAAATAAACCAAATAAAATTGTAGGTATAAAATTTGATAAACATAATACAGAAAAACCAAAAGCAATTGTTATAGACGTAGTTAAAACTGCCTGTCCTACAGTTAAATGCGAATCTTTTAAAGCGTCTTTAATGTTCATTTTGTTTCTTATATTAATTTTAGTTTTATATAAATAGTGTATCGTATTATCAACTGCTATACCTATAGTAATTGCTGCAATTGTAATAGTCATTATATCAAGAGGAATTTTAGCAATACCCATAAATCCTAAAATAAAAGAACATGCAAATATATTAGGTATTATTCCAATAATGCTTAAAGTAAAAGATCTGAATAAAATTAAAAACATTAAAAAAATAGCAACAAGGACAAATCCAAAAGATTTAATTTGCGAACTAAATAAAGATTGCAACATATTATTATATAAAACTAGTAACCCATTGATTTTGATTAATTTAACATTTTCATAATTTGTATTTAAATATTGATCAATGTTATTTATCAATTTTTCTCTATTAATGTTTTCAGAGTCCTTAACTCTAGTAGAAAATTTAACCATATTATTTTCAATAGACAAGTAAGGTTTTAACAAATCATTTTTATAATTTTCAGGAATTTCATTATATAAAACTGATAATTCAAATGAATTTAAATCATTTTTGTTAATCATTTCTGCAATATTAATTAATGAAAATAATGATTGTACTTTTCCAATTTCTTTATTTGATTCAAGGAATTTATGTATTGATTCTATTGTATCTATTTTTTCATCAATAAACCAAGATTGATTATTATCTTCTGAAAATAAATCCAAGTCCAATTCTAAGTCTAAGTCTAAGTCTAAGTCATCAGTAAGATCTAAGTTATCAGTAACATCAAAATTATTTTGAATTTTATTACTATTAGTCATATTTTCTTCATTAAATTGAACTATTATATCTAAAGGCGTAGTTCCACCAAGATTTTGATCTATTAATTTCATTCCTTGGTAAATTTCTGTATTTTTTTTAAAATAATTAACAAAGCTATTTTCTACACTTAATTTAGTTATTCCATACAAACTAATAATAAATAACAGAGCATTTATTAAATAAATTTTAATATTATGATTCTTAGAAAGAAGAAATAAGTTGTTTAAAATAGAAAACTTTATGCTTTTATTAATTTGGATATTTGGAAAAAAAGATATTAATAAAGGCAATATTGTAAAAGAAGTTATAAAAATTATTATTAATCCAAAAATCATTATTTTGCCAAAGTCAATTACAGGTTTTATATCTGAAATTAATAATGACCCAAACGCTACAATTGTTGTTAAAGCAGTATACAAACATGGAAAAAACATTTTAATTAAACTTTTTTTGAGAGCATTATGATTATTTTCATTAAAAATCATTCTATAATTATTTATTATATGAATATTCATTGATATTGATAAAATAAGCATTAGAGAGATGAAATTTGAAGAAATTGCAGTTACTTCCCAATTTAGAAATCCAATTAAACCAATCATTGCTATTATTGAATAACCTGTTGAGACTATAGGAATAATAACCCATTTTATACTTCGAAAAATAAAATAAAGAATTAAAAAAACAAAAATAAAAACAGTTATTGCAAAAACAAATATATCATTTTTTACAAAAGAAATTGTATCATCTACAATCATATCTATACCTCCAAGAAAATAGGTATATTTTACTCCCATTTTATTATCTATGTCTTTTTCAATTTCTAATTTTTCTCTAATATTTTTAATTAAATTATTTCTTTTTAAATTATTTATTATTTTTAAATTTCTATATTCTTCATTGATATTTTTTAATTCTATTGGATCTCTAATATTTTTTTTATAAAAATTATCTCTTTTATTTTTTATTTCTTCAAATTCATAATTTTCATCAAGATATATAATAATAGATGAAATATTTTTATCATTATTAATAATTTGATTTGAAAATAATGGGTTTTTAGAAAATTCATCTAAAATTATATTTAAGTTTATTTTACTATTTTGAATAGTTTCTATGTCGTTTTTTAAATCTTGTAATGAAATATTGTTGGATAATAATATGGGGGCATCTACAATAGAAAAAGTCTTATCTATACCGTTGATATTTAATAATTCATTTTTTAATTTTTTAATTTTATTTATGTAGGATTCATCAATAATTTTATCTGACTTAATTGCCAATATTAAGAAATTATTATTTTTAAATATTTTATTATAATATTTGAAAAAATTAAAGTCCTCATCATTTTGTAAAATTAATGTATCAGATGATGCATCAAGTTTAAACTTCTGAGAATGATAAAGAAAAATCATTAATATAATTAAAGATATAATTAATAATAAATTTTTTTTTAACATTATTAAATCTAAATATATATTCTTTTTACTCTATCTGAAATAGATGTTAATATTTCATTACTGATTGTATTGCATTGTTTTGCTATTTTTTCTATGTCGTGAGTATAATTTATTAATTCTAAGTACATACCTTTTTTTATTAACTTACTTTTTTTAGTTATATCAATAGTTAATGTATCCATAGAAATTCTTCCAATAATTTTAAATTTAATTCTTTTATAATAAACATAACCTTTATTACTTAAAATTCTAGAAATTCCATCCCCATAACCAATTTCTAAAATAGCTATAGTAGTTTTTTTTGAAGTCTTATATGTTTGATTATATCCTACATATTCATTTTTTTCTAAATTTTTTATTTGTAATATCTTAGCTCTTAATTTGACAACTGGTTTTATATATTTTTTCATTTTTGTATTGTAGTGACCACCGTATAGAGCTATTCCTGGTCTGATTAGGTCATGGTGGTATTTTTTACCAAGGATTATAGCCATAGAATTTGCTAAACTTTTATATTTAATATTTTTGAATTCTATAAAGGTTCTTTTAAACAACTTATTTTGGATATTGTTATATTTATTAGTAATTTCTTCAGAACTTGCTAAGTGACTTAGGAGTATTTGTATATCAAATTTTTTTAGGTTTAATTTACTAATTTCTTTAATTTGAACACCCAATCTATTTATACCTGTATCTAAATGAATACCTATTTTAACTCTTGATTTTACTAATTTATTTATAGTATTAATTTCATCAATTGAATTAATAATAGGAATTATTTTTTGTTTTCTATAAAATAAAATCTTATCTATATCTACTCCATTTAAAACATATAAGTTACCATATTTGTATTCTTTTCTTAAATTTAATGCTTCATTTAAAGTAGCAACAAAAAAATTCCTACAACCATTTAAATATAAAAGTTTGTATATTTTTTTATCACCTAAACCATATGCATTTGCTTTGATTGTAACACCTATAGTACTGTTATTAGCTATTTTTTTTAGTTTAAAATAATTATGTAATAAATTATTAGTATTAATTTCAAGTATTGCACCTGAATTTATCATTCATTAATGTTATCAATTTCTTGAATAGCTAAATCACTAAATTTAGTAAAATTTGAATCAAAATGTGTTTTAATAGTACCAATTGGCCCATGTCTTTGTTTAGCTATTATTAATTCTGCTGTATTCAATTTTTCATTACATATTTCTTTCCATCTATTGTGTCTTTCGTAATATTTATCTTCAGGTTCATCAACTTTTCTAATTGGTTCCATTCTTTCAAGATAATAACTTTCCCTAAAAATAAACATCACTACATCCGAATCTTGTTCAATAGTTCCACTTTCTCTTAAATCTGATAGCTGAGGTCTTTTGTCTTCTCTTTGTTCAACTTGTCTTGAGAGTTGAGACAGAGCTATTATTGGTATATTTAATTCTTTTGCTATAGCTTTTAATCCTCTTGTGATTTCAGAAATTTCTTGAACTCTCCCATCATTTTTCCCAATTGAGGATCCTGACATTAATTGTAAATAATCAATAATTATTAAATTAATATTATATAATCTTTTTAATCTCCGAGCTCTAGTTCTTAAAAGTGGAACGGTTAATATTGGATTATCATCAATAAAAATATTTAGATTTTCTAAATCAGAACTTACTTTGGCAATTTTTTTAAAATCATCTTTTGACAATTCAGCTTTTCTCATTTTGTCACCAGAGATTTGTGATTGCTCTGCCAAAACTCTAGTTGCAAGTTGTTCCGCTGACATTTCAAGAGAAAAAAATGCTACTTTGCCCCCATCAACAATATTTAGATTGCCTAATTCATCTTTTGATTCTTTAAATTTTTTTGCAGAATTAAATGCTATGTTTGTTCCTAGTGCTGTTTTACCCATAGAAGGTCTTCCAGCAATGATTATTAGGTCAGAGTTATACAATCCTCCTAATTTTTTATCTAAATCTCTTAATCCTGTTGGTATGCCAGCTATTTTACCATCATTTTTGTAAGAACTGTCGATTATGTCTATTGCATCTTTTAATGCATCGCCAAATAAGTAATGTTTTCTATCTGTATTGCCAGTTTCAGATAAATTGTATAGTTCATTTTCAGTTTTTTCTATTAAATCTTTACCATTAAGGTTTTCTTCATTTATTGAAGTGTTTTGTACAATATTATTTCCTATAGAGATTAAGGATTTTTTTATATGTAGATCATACAATAATTCTCCATAATGTTTGGCATTTTGAGAAGAGGGAGCAGAGTCTTTAATCTGATTTAAATATTTATAGAGGTTAAAATCATCATTTTCATTTTCTTCAATATAATTTTTCAAAGTTATAGGAGTAACTAAAATATTTTGGTCTAATAATTGCTTAACTACTTTGAATATTTTTCTATTATTATTATCAACAAAATGATCTACAGTAAGGAAATCAGCTATTTTTTCATAGTTTTTATTATCCCATAAGATACAACCAATTATTGCAATTTCTGCGTCAAAATTAGAAAATTTATCAAATAATTTTTCTATATTAAATTGATCTGAGGCTTTTAAGCTTATATTTTGAGCCATAAATTCCATTAACGAATAATTTATTCATTAACAACAGAACGTTATATAAAAATGGTTAATAAAAAAGAATAATGTGAATAAAGATTTATGCTTTTTTTATAAAAACCTTTGTTTTTTCAATCAAATCAACGTAGGGACTCAATTCGATTATGTGCTCACCTAAAGATCTAATAGGTTCAATAATTTTAATGTCATCAGAACGGATAGTTACACCATTAATTTCTAAATAATTTTGAATTTCTTTTTTTGAAACTGACCCATATAACTGATCTTTTTCATCAGCTTCTTTTGTAAAATTAATATTAATTTTTTTAATCTTATCAAGTAACTTTATAGCATTTTCTTTTTTTTCTGCTTCTTTAGATTGAATCTCTTCTTTAATTTTTTCATAATAATTACGATTTTCTTTATTATCTCTTAATGCCATTTTTTTTGGAAGTAAATAATTTCTAGCAAATCCATCTTTCACATTGACAAGATCGCCAACTTTACCAAGTTTTTTTAAATTAGTTGTTAATATTATTTTCATTTATAATTCTTTTTTGTGTAAGACATAAGTGCAATAAATCTTGCTCTTTTTATTGCTTTTGATAACTCTTTTTGTTTTTTACTTGATACATTTGTAATTCTACTAGGAATAATTTTTCCTTTTTCAGAAATGTATCTTGATAAAAGTTTGACATCTTTGTAGTCTATTTTTGGAGAATTTAATTGACTAAATGGACAGAATTTTTTTCTTTCTTCAAAAGGACTATTTTTTCTTTCAATTCTATTTTTCATTTTTTTTATTTATTTTTCAATCATTTTTGTAGGTAGTTCTAAATGTTCATCAACTTTAACAAACAAATATCTAATTATTTGCTCTTCTTTATTCAAATTTTCTTTTATTTCCTGAATTTTGCTGCCATCTATTTCTATTTGGAAGAATTTATAAAAAGCTTTTTTATTTTTTTTAATTTGATATGAAAGATCTCTTAAACCCCAATCTTCTTCGTCAATAATTGATGCGCTTTGTTTTTTTAATTGATCCTTAAATAGATCTTCTAATTTATTTAAATTAGATTTTGTTAAATCTGAAGAAAATAGTAAAACTGTTTCAAATTTATTCATAAACCCCCTGGTAAATACTCAAAAAAACTATTTTCGAGTGAAGTTATGTTTGCTAATATAATTTATTTGACATAAATCAAGTAAAAAAATGACAACTTTAGTATTTCCAGGTCAAGGCAGTCAGTTTATTGGCATGTCTAAAGATTTTTATGATAATTTTAATGTAGCCAAACAAGTTTTTGAAATAATTGAAAATTCTACCAAAATACCATTAAAAAAAATTATTTTTGAAAATAAAGATAATTTACTGGATATCACTCAATTTACACAAATATCAATATTTTGTGCCTCTATGGCAATATATAGAGTTTTTGAATCATTAAATAATCAAAATAAAATTAATATAAATTGTTCTTTAGGTCATTCTCTTGGTGAATATTCATCATTGGTTTCTTCTAAAGTATTATCAATTGAAGATTGTTCGATGATACTTAAAGTAAGAGGGGAGTTGATGCAAAATGCTTATGAAAAAAATCAATCTGGAATGGCTGCAATTATTGGGTTAAATTGCAAACAATTGGAAGATATAATAAATGAAAACAATCTCGATGTTGAAATAGCTAATGATAATTCACCTTTACAAGTTGTTATTTCAGGAACAGTCAAAAATTTAAATACCTCAGAACAAATTATTTTAAAAAATGGTGCTAAAAAATTTGTTGAACTTAAGGTATCTGCTGCTTTTCATTCTAAAATTATGATTGAAGCAGAAAAAAAATTTATTTCTTTTTTAGAAAAAATAAAATTTAAAAATGCAAACTACCCAATAATTTCTAATTATACAGGTTCTGCAACATCTGAATCAAATAAAATATTTCAAAATATTTCAAAACAAATGTCTAATAGAGTTAGATGGACAGAAAGTATTCAAAACCTTGAAAAAATAGGAGGGAAAAAAATAATAGAAATTGGACCAGGTAAGGTTTTATCAGGATTGATTAAAAGAATATCTAATAACTTTGATATAATTAGTATTAATAGTGTAAAAGATATGGAAGATTTATTTAAATGAATTTAGATATAGAAAATAAAAAAGTTTTAATCACTGGAGCATCTGGCGGTATAGGTAATTCACTAGCCAATAAGTTTATTGATGCTAAATGTAATATAATTTGTTCCTCTTCTAATAAAGAAAATTTAAATAAACTAGAATCAAATTTTGGTAATAAATCCTCCTATTATCTTCTTGATTTTAATGATTATAAATCTTTATCAGAATCATTAAAAAAAATTTCAGATGATCATAGTGATATTGATATTTTAATTAATAATGCAGGAATAACTAAAGATAATTTGTTTTTAAGAATGAAAGATGACCAATGGGAGGATGTAATAAAAATAAATTTAAATTCTAATTATTATGTTATTAAATCTTTTTTACCTAATATGATAAAGAGAAAATCAGGTAATATAATAGGCATATCTTCAGTCGTAGCATTTACAGGGAATGCGGGTCAGGCTAATTACACAGCATCTAAGTCTGCTTTGATAGCTATGTATAAATCTATTGCTTTAGAAGTTGCAAGTCGGAATATAAGAGTAAATATTATTGCTCCTGGTTTTATACAAACCAAAATGACTGATAAGTTAAATGAAACTCAAAAAAACGATATTATGCAAAAAATACCTATGAAAAAACTTGGTTTACCTGAAGATGTGTCAAACTTAGCTATTTTTTTATCCAGTAATTTATCATCATATGTTACAGGCCAAACTTTTCACGTAAACGGAGGTATGTTAATGGTTTAATAAAAGTTGACATAATCTTAAACAATAATTTAATAATTTCATTATTTTAAGGAGTATATATGGGAGACACAGAACAAGAAGTAAAAAAGATAGTAATAGAACATTTGGGAATAGAAGAATCTAAAGTTACCAATGAATCTAAATTTATTGATGATCTTGGAGCAGATAGTTTAGATACTGTAGAGCTAGTTATGGCTTTCGAAGAAAAATTTAGTATAGAAATACCTGATGATGCAGCAGAAACTATTCTGACTATTCAAAATGCTATTGATTTTATTGAGAGTAAAAAATAAAAAGTTTTTTCATTATTTATTAAATGAAAAGAGTTGTTGTCACAGGCATAGGTATTTTGACCTCACTTGGACATGGGAAAGATACAGTTTGGAATAATTTAATTGCTGGTAAATCAGGAATAAGAAAAATTACTTCTTTTGATACTTCAAATTACCCATGTAAAATAGCAGGTAATATCTCGCATTATGATTCTTCAGATTCTTTTTTCGATATAGAAAAGTTTTTAGATAAAAAAGAAATTAACAGGAATGATAGATTTATTCAATACGGCTTAGTAGCTGCAAACCTTGCTATAGATGATTCAGGTATTAATGATTTAAATGATGAAAAGAAACTAAGAGTTGGTATTTCTGTAGGCGCAGGTATTGGAGGACTTGAAACTATATCTAACACTTCTTTGTTATTAAAAGAAAAAGGTCCTAGAAGAGTTTCTCCATTTTTTGTACCTTCTTCATTAATAAATCTTCTTTCAGGACAAATATCTATTAAATATGGTTTTAAAGGTCCAAATCATTCAGTTGTTACAGCATGTGCAACTGGCGCTCATTCTATAGGAGATGCTGCCGAAATGATTAAAAGAGGATCTGCTGATATTATGGTTGCTGGAGGCGCTGAAGCTGCTGTTTGTGAGCTAGGCGTTGCAGGATTTTGTGCCGCTAGAAGTCTTTCTACTAATTTTAATGAAACACCTGATAAAGCTTCTCGTCCATGGGATATTGATAGAGATGGTTTTGTTATGGGAGAAGGTTCAGGAATATTAGTTTTAGAAGAATTAGAGAGTGCAAAAAAAAGAGATGCAAAAATATATGCTGAAATAATAGGTTATGGAATGTCTGGTGATGCTTTTCACATTACTTCTCCTTCTGATGATGGAGATGGTGGATTTAGAGCTATGAAAGAAGCAATCAAAATGGCAAAAATTAATTATGATCAAATTGATTATATAAATGCTCATGGAACTTCTACTCCAATAGGGGATGATATAGAATTAAAAGCTATAATGAATTTAATTAAAGATAATGATCAAATAAAAATAAGTTCAACTAAATCTTCAATAGGTCATCTACTTGGTGCTGCTGGTAGTGTTGAAGCAATTTTTTCTATTTTAGCAATTAACAACAATATTATACCTGCAACATTAAATCTTGATAATCCATCTCATAATTATAATGTTGATTTAGTTCCAAAAAAACCAAAAGAGCATGAGTGTAATATTGCTTTGAGTAATTCATTTGGTTTTGGAGGAACAAATACAGCTCTTTTGTTTAAATCTTATTAAAACTAGTTTAAAAAAAATATTCCTATTATTTATATCTATTATTATTATTTATATTATTTATTTTTTTCATTTTAAAAGATTTAATTATGAAGAAAATTTAATGATTCCAAAAGGAACCAGTTTCACTCAAATTTCATATAAAATATTAAATAATGAAAATTTTATAGAAAAAAATTTATATATTTTATATTTAAGAATTTGGGATAAATATATAAATAAAATAGATTACGGAGAATTTAAACTTTATAGTAATATAAATTTGATTAATATTACAAAAATTATTTCAAATCCTAGCAATGTATTTTATAAATTTACAATTGTAGAAGGTTGGCAAAAATATCAATTAGAAGAATTGTTTGAAAAAAAATTTAATAAACGAATTAATTTAGATTATATGGATATAATTGCTGAAACTTATTTTTATAACTCATCTGATTCTGTTGAAAAAATAATTTCTTTGATGAAAAATACTAAGAATAATTTTTTCATAAATCATAAAAATAATTTTTTATTAAAAAAATTCTCAATAAATGATATCTTAATAATAGCTTCTTTGGTAGAAAAAGAAGGATTAGATTTTGAGGATAAAAAATTAATATCTTCAGTAATATTCAATAGGTTAGAAAAAGGAATGAAACTTCAAATAGATGCTACAACAATTTTTTCAATTACTAAAGGAAGAAATAAATTAAATAAAAAATTAAAAATTAGTGATTTAAAAATAGTTGATAAATATAACACATATCATATTTATGGTTTACCCCCTAATCCAATATGTTATGTTGGCCCTAAAACAATTGAAATTGTCTTAGAAAATTATAAAAGTGATTATTTATTTTATTTTTTTAATGAAAGATTAAAGAAACATATTTTTTCTATAACTTTTAATGAACATAAAGATAAATTACAGAAATATCGAAATATAAATGAAAAATAAAATTATCATTATATCCTCTCCTTCAGGTGCTGGCAAAACTACTATATGTAAGAAATTATTAAAAAAAATAAAAAATATTGAATTATCAATTTCTTATACAACTAGACCAAAAAGAAAAAAAGAAAAGGAAGGAATTGATTATTATTTTATCGACAAAAATAAATTTAGTTTATTAAAAAGAAAAAAATATTTTATAGAAACTGCTAAAGTTTTTGATAATTATTATGGTTCACCAAAAAATAATATTATTAAAGCTTTTAAAAACAAAAAACATATATTGTTTGATATTGATTGGCAGGGTGCAAAAAAACTTAGAAAATTGTATAATGATAAAATTATCTTAGATTTTTTTATTTTGCCTCCAAATAAAAAAGAATTGAAGTTGAGATTGGAAAAAAGAGGAAGAGATAACAAACAAGAAATTAAAAAAAGACTTTCTTTAGCAATATCAGAAATAAGTCATTATAAAGAATATAAGAAGGTTTTAATAAATAATAAAATTGCAAAAACGGTTAAAGAAATTGCTGAGATTATTATTGATCATAGTAAGACTTAAATATGTTTAATAATTCATCTATTTTTAAGTCTTCAGCTCTTTTTTCAAGTAAATTATTTGATATATCCATTTTATAATTTTTATTTGATTTTAGTACGTTAGATAATTTTTTTCTTTTATATTTAAATATCTCTTTTGTAAAATTTTCTAAATTATTTAAATTTATCTTTATATTTTTTAATGGTTTAATCTGTACAACTGAAGATTTAATTTTTGGTTTTGGAAAAAAAACATTTCTTGAAACTTCAAATTTTATTTTATAATGCGCAGTAGTATTAATAAAAAAATTTAATCTATTTTTTTTTTGTTTATTCTGGAAATTCATTTTATCAGCTACTTCTTTTTGAATCATTAATATGAATTCATCAAATTTATTTTTCATTTTAATCCAATTTATAATTAATTTTATACTTATATTGTAAGGTAAATTCGAAATGATTTTAGTTTGATTTGAAATTTGATTATAATCATAATTTAAAGCATCTTCATTTATTATTTCTAATTTTTTGATTCCATTGAATTTATTTTTCAATTTATTAAATAAATCTTCATCCTTTTCAATTATAGTTAATTTTTTAGGATTATTTTTTAATATTTCTTCAGTTAAGGATCCAGTACCTGGACCAATTTCTAAAATATTATTATTTGTTATTTTTGTAAGATTTATGATTTTTTTACAAATATTTTTATCAATTAAAAAATTTTGTCCGAGTGATTTTTTTGGCTTAATCAATATATTGTCTATTTGCGATAATTTTTTTAATAATTTTGAAACAAGATAAAAGACTTTCGTAATTACCTTTATTTTGTGTATTTATTAAATCATAACCAGTACCATGTACTGGAGAAACTCTAATGATATTTAATGATCCCGTATAATTAATTCCTTTATATTTACTTATAATTTTAAATGGAATTAAAGCTTGGTCATGATACATTGATAAAAAACAATCAAAATAATCAATATTTTTTGAAGTAAAAATTGAATCTGCGGGTAATGGACCGTAAATATATATATTATTTTTTTGTAAATTTTTAAGAATTTTTTTTATTATAAATTCTTCTCTACCAATTTTACCATTTTCTCCCGCATGTGGATTTAATCCTAAAAAAACTATTTTTGGATTGTTAATTTTAAAATCATTTTTAAGAGTCATATATAAATGAATTATTTTATTGGATAACAATTTCTTTTTATTTAAAAAATCATTTATTTTTTTAATTGGTATATGAGTTGTAATGGTAGCAGAAATAATTTTTTTTGAAAAAAAAATCATATTAGCAAAACTTTTTTTATCTAAACTCTGATAATATTCAGTTTGTCCTATAAATTTTTTATTGACTTTATTAATTATTTTTTCTTTATTTAATGGAAGGTTAATTACACCGGATATAAAATTATTTAGATATAACTTATGACTCACGCCAAGTGATTTATAAGTATTTTCAATATTATTTTTTGCAAAATAATCATATATTAAAAAAAATCTACCATGATTGATTTTAATATTTTTATTAATAATTTGTGTTTTTAATTTAATTTTATTTTTTATTAGGAATTTATTGAATAAATTATTATTTGTTAATAATATAAAATGCTTTATTTTTTTTTCTTTCCACAATCTTATCAATAAATGTATTCCAATTCCATTTATATCGCCCACAGTAACGCCAATTAATTTTTTATTCATAAAATTTAAATTTATATTCATCTTTTTTTTGCAAAATAAAATTATTTTCAACCTTTTTTGCTAAATAATTAATTTTATTGTTAAATTTATCTTCTTTTAGAATATCTGTGTCATAATCAATTTTACATAAAATTATAACTGATTCATTATTTTTATTAATTATTTTAATTTTATCATTTATAAAGTTAACTTCATTTTTAATTTGTTTGTTTAATTTATTTATTTCAATATTTTCAAATTTTTTGATATTATAATTATTATCTAACTTCATTTTTTCTATATTGTCACATTTAATTATATCACTATTTATTTTTGGAGAATTTTTATTGCTAATTTGAAATAGTGTAAATTTTAATTGCAAATTATCTTTTATATTTTTGTTTATAAAACCTAACATTAAGTATTCATTTTTAAAATAAAATGATTTTTTATTGTTAAGTATTTTTTCTTTAATTCTTGAATCCAAATTATCAATATTTTCTATTTCATTCTGATAAAATTCATAATTTATATCTTCTGTAGATAGAATATCTTTAATTTTTTCTATTTCACTGATTTTAAATTTGTTAAATATTTTAGTGACTTTATCTTCAAAATTTAAATCAATGATAAAATATTTTATTTCAATATTGTACAAATCAAATATCAAAATTTGATTATTTTTATTTTGATCATTTAATTTATTTGATACTAATTTTTCTAATATTATTTTTCTTTGATAATCTAAATTTATATTTTTTTTTATAATATCTTCTTCTAAATTTATTTTTTTATTTATTTTTCTTATTTTGGTTAAATAATCTTCAATAATCTTTTCATCAAATTTTACATTATTTTTTTTTGCAAATTCATTAAAAATTACTGCAGAAATATAATCTTCTA